>Ga0187849_1001775_pt1 | contig 22168 bp, 15 predicted proteins | sample June2016WEW_4_10_2_FD_132412 | JGI IMG/M metagenome (GOLD analysis project Ga0187849, IMG submission 132412) | Peatland microbial communities from SPRUCE experiment site at the Marcell Experimental Forest, Minnesota, USA - June2016WEW_4_100 | ecosystem: Environmental > Terrestrial > Soil >...
ATCGGCGTCTGCCGGTCCAAGTTCACAAAACGTGCAGCCATGGTGATCCGATCCCTGCCGTCCCCAATTTGTTCAAATTATTCTAAAATATCTTCGCCCCCTAAGTCCGACAGGCTGCTAGGCATAGGTCGTCTCCAGGGAAGCAAGTCTGCGTGCGCGGGATCCTCTCTCAGGCACGTTCCAACCCTCCGCCGAGCGAGACCGCAGCAGCAGGTAGTTGTCGTCAGCCTGGCGGCGTATGTCGCCCCACTTCGCCCTCTCGGAACCCGGCCGATCCTCGGCCGCGGCATCCAGCAAGTCGCAACGGATGATCTCGCTCACCGTTTGGCTTAAAATGTTGCCGCAGACAGCCGGTTCTCCCGCGATCCTCTTGGCGTCGACTTCGAGCCACGTGATTGCTGGTTTGTCGAACAGGATGGCTTGGTCCGTACGCAACTCCGACCCCAGCCAGGGCGGGGGCGCCCACCCTGTATTGTCCGCCACGGCTTCACGTTCAGCGACGTTCGCAAATTGAACCTTGCCCGCTTTGGGCTGGAACGGCAGCCAACCGGTAAACCGGTCGATGCGAAGCGGCAGGAGACGCAGCCATTTTCCCAATCGGCCCATCACGTTCTTACGAGACGCCCACGCGGACACGGCGAGGTAAAGTCGTTCGATGCCAGCACGGCCAGCGAAAAACCCCACGACCCAGAGGAAAACCACCGGCGGCATGTATGGCGGCGCATGATCCGGATCGGCGGCCGCGAAGCGTGCCAAGACCACGGCGCCGCCTCCGACGTAAGACGCAAGCCACAAAATCGAAAGGGCCACGCCCAAAACTGAAGTCCTCCGCCTCTGTACCGTCTGCTTCATGTGTGCTCTACGATGGTAATTCTTGCTTCCAACTGCCAACTGCTCTGACGGCCTTCCAGGGATCCTCCCACCCCATCTCCCCGACAAGCACTATAAAGGTAACCGGAAGACAGGAAAAGAATATTACGAAACCAAGGACGAGCAGCCAGCCGTGCTCATGCCCTGCCCCCAGGAGGCCAATGGTCGACAAGATAAACCCGGCGGAAACAATCGCGAGGCCGACGCTATAGCGTTGAGAGTAGCGCGGCCAATCAGCGTCTCCTATGCCGTCCGTACCACCGCAGGACAGCCTTCTCCGCTGAACGAAGCAGGCTGCGACAGCCCATCCCTGTAAACCGTAGCAGACCATGAGCAGCTTGCTGCCAACGCCCCACCATCCACCACTCGGCAGAAAGAGGCTCAGGACGACACCAATGATGAAGCCGAGGCTGGGGCACAGCAACGGGCTCAGGCACCTCAGGACCCGCTTACTCTCAGATGTCATAGGCGATCTGTCTTGTAGCAGGTGCCACCAGCCATGTCAAGGCCAGCGGCAATTCGACCGACTGGATGCAGGGCAATCTCGTGAACCTACAACTCGATCTGCTCGGCGGCGCTGATGGTGACCGGGCCAAGCAAGCCGGAGTCGAGGAGGGCGTCGGTCTTTTTCCACAGGCGCCAACTGGTGAAGGTGATGCGTCCGGCAGGGCTGGGTTTGCCTGCCTGGAGCCACTGCGGCCAGGCCTTGAGGGTGCCGTCGGGATTGCGCTCGCTGTCTTCGGGCAACTGCTCGTCGCCGATCAGGCGGTTGGGCCAGAGATTGATGACGCGCACCTCGAGCTTGTTTTCGCCGGAGGAGACCGCATCGGTGATGTCGAGGCGGAAGGGCGGTGTCCAAAGCGGCCCGAGATCCTTGCCGTTGAGCTTGACCCGGGCCATGACTTCGACCCGGCCTAAATCCAGGAAGATGCGCCTGTTCCTGGAGAGCATCCGGGGCGGCAACCGCGTCGTCTTGAAGTAAGTGGCCGCGCCTGAAAAGTACTTTATCCCGGCCTCGGGACGGGCGGTCCAGGAGGTCAAGCCGTCAAAGGTCGCGGCCTCGGGCGCGCCGAGGTTTGGAGCGAATCGGACTTCCCATGGACCGTCGAGCTGGACGGGCGTCGGCAAGTCGGTGAGATTCCGTTCACGGCGTGTTCCGGCGGCGGTCTGGGCTTGATAGACTCCTGGTTGAAAGGCCAGCAAGCGGATGCGGCCGGGGGAAGCGCCGCGGACCTCGGCCACGCGCTCGGCTTGCTCGAAGACCGGTGGTTTGAGATCGATGGCCTCGGGGTCAGTGCCCTGGGCGGAGACATGCTCGCCGTTTCTGGTGTACTCCAACTCGAGCGTTTTCACCACCAGCACGGCGGGATCGTCGCCTGCGGCCATGCGGGCAACCTGGAAGCTGGTTTCGCCCGCGTCGGCCAGGCGCTGGACCCGGTCGCGCACGTCGCGGGTTCGCTTGGCATCGGTGAGCACCCCATAGCGGGCTTTTTCCACGCTGATTTTCAAGGCATTCGCCGTGAGATAAACGGTGCCTGAGTCATCGGCTTTTACTAGGTGCGGCTTGCCATCGATGCTGTATTCCACCGTGAGGGTCTTGATGACATTGTGGGCGGGGTCGCCGCCTTCCGCCATGGCGGAGACGGGGAAGCTGTATTCGCCGCGCTCGAGCAAGCGCCGCACTTTTTCGGCGACGTCGCGGGTGCGTTGGGGGTCGTTGGGAACGCCGTAAAGGGCGCTGCGCACCACCACTTGAACCGGCGGCTCGGGCATGGCCGAGAAGAGCGGTTTGCCATTCCGGGCGAGGCTGACCACAGGCTGGTCTTTGCCGGAGGCGGCCCGGAACACGACAAAGACCGAGCCGCTGGGCTCCAGCGTCAGGGCCACCGTGGCAAGGCCGTCGCGCTCCTCATAGATGGGGGCGCGCTCCCGGCGCCCGCTCTCAGGCCACCAGAGTTCGGGGGCTTTTCCGGTCACCCGGAAAGTGGCTGTGGTACTCACCCTGCGCGGAGCGGAATTGGCAACGAAATAGAGGTCGGTATCGCCGGCAATGCGATGGATGTGGCCGAACGGTTGACCGCTGACAAAGTCGGGAGCGATGCCGGACTGGCGCAGCACTTTCTCAGGCTCAGTCTGCCAGACGACGCGTCCCTGGCCCAGGCGGTGCTCGGTGATCTTGACACCGTCGCAATCGGCCCAGATCTGGGCCGCAAGCCCTTTGACTTCCGCATCGCACTGAGGGTAGCCGCTGAGGCTGGGGGAACGTTGGGGCGGGCTGCCGACGATGGTAGCGCCGGCCTCGGCGAGGTCCTTGATCTTGCGGAGCAGCTCCGGGGTCATGGTCTGGGTTGCGGGCAAGACCAGGAGCCGATAGCTCATGCCGCCAGGCAGGACGAGGCGGCCCTCCTTGACCGACATGAGCTTGAGGACAACATCGGCGCCGCATTCGTCCCAGTCGTAGCCACGGCGCGGATGCTCGCCAAAGCCCTGCGGCGGGGTCTCGGGCTGCACGTAGCAGAGGTCGGCCGCGTAGAGGCCCTGGCGGAGCAGGAACTGGCAGCGGGCCAGGTACTGATGCCAGGCTGGGGTTTCTTGCCACCAGGTCTCGGTGCGTTCATAGTGCTGGCCCCAGGGTCCCATGGTCATGCCAGGTTGGCGCAGCTCGGGCCAGGGCTGGAGGGCGTAGCGGTGAAATACAAAACGCTGGATGCCTTCGCAGAACGCCCGGTCACCGAGGGCTTTGATGCCGCCAGGGGGCTCGCGCCACCGTTCCTGGTCTCCGGCCGTGAATGATTCGGCGCCGATGATTCGCTTGCCATAGACATGGGCGCAGCCGGCCATGCCCTTGCAGGTCTCCATGGCGCCGCTCGGATCCCAGAACTCGCCCATAGGCTCATCGGACTGGCCGCCATAAGGAACGCAATCGCAGGGGCCGCCGTAGGCCTCGACGGTGAAACGCAGCCCGTTGGCATGCGCCAACTCCCGAGTACGGCCGGCATAATTCTCGACGACCAACTCCGAGACCGTCTGGCGCAAATCCCGGAGAAAACGCTCGGAAACCTCCAGGCTGTCAACCACCCGGCCGGTGAAGACCGGCAGGAACGGGAACAAATCGTAGCCGCGGCGCTTCTGAAACTCCTCGCGCATCTTCGGGGTCCAATTCTGGGAACCGTTCTCCCAGCTATCGATGTGCGTGGCCACCAGGCCGGGTCCGACATTGCCGGGCTTGAGGCCGTTATCCGCTGCCAACCGGTCCATCATGCCCGCGAAATTGGCTTCGATGCCCTCCCGCGAGAGTTTGTCGCACTCCAGCCCGCGTCCGGTCTTCGGGGCGGGTGCGTTTTCCACCCCGGTGCAGGTGTGCCCCATCCGCAGGACGGTCCACTGACCCGGCGGCACATCCCAGACCAGGCGGCCCGCAGCGTCCATCTTTGAAGTGAGCGTCAGAATGGCGTTGCGATCGATCACCATCTCCGCGGGCACCGTCTCGCGGGGGATGCCCCCGGCGTATCCGGTTTCGTACATGGCCTTGGCCCGAATGGCCGGGATGCGATACGAACCGGGCGTGGGAAAGGCCACGACGGCAATGTCCCGGTAAAACCCCGCGACGGTCTCCGGTTGCGGCAGCGCCCCATCGAAGCGCCTCGGGCCGGGGAGATTCGTTTCGCTGCAAACGATCTTCTGCATGGATTGTTCGGGCTTGATCCAGGGGCCTCCGCTGCCGTTCCAACCGGCATCATTGTTCATGTTCACCTCCAGTCCCAGCCGTCGCGCTTCGCCGACAACATGTTGGAAGAGGGCGCGCCAGGAGGCCCCCATAAAGTCAACCGGACCGACCGGGATGCCCTGGTCGACCTCCATGATGAGCACGCCGCCGATGCCCACGCGCTGCATGGCCTCCAGGTCGGCGGTGATCCCGTTGCTGGAAATGTTCCCGTTGAGCCAGAACCAGTAAACCCACGGACGCGCCTCCGGCGGCGGCTTGGCAAAGCCCTGTGCGAGCGGGTCGGCGGCGGCGCGAGCGAAGGCCAGGCTCAGGAGCAGGAGGAGGCAGCAAAGAGCGTCGATGCTGAATGCGGCGGCGCCAAGCCCTGATGGCTTCAGCGAATCCCGGCGTGTGGAGTTTTTCATATTGTGCAATTTGATGTCGCTGTCTTTTAGACAAAAATCTTTCCCGGTTCAATAAAACAATTTGACTCTGCGTCCCGAGTCTAGAGCAGCCCCACCCCTTCGAGCACTGGCCGAGCCTCTTTGCGCGAAGGGGCCAGCCGGGTGATGCTATTCATGAATTGGACCCGGACTTTGTTTCCCTCGAAATGGCAGGTGACGGCGTCATGATGGGGGGTCTCGTGAAAGCGCCAGGTCATCTCAAAGGTGTTCTCGTCCTTCCAGGTGCCGCTGGCGGCCACTTTTGATACCGGCCCCAGCTCCCCCGAGGTGAGTTTGGGCGGAGTCCCCGGCATGGATGTCCGGCCTTCCACCCATTTTTCAAGGCCGCACTCGATGCGGTGCTCCCCTTTTGGGTCCTTCAGAGTAAAGAGACACGAGCGCGTCCTGAAATCGAAGGTCACATTCTGAACGCCCATCGCGTTAGGTTCCATCTTGAAACTCCGCCCCGAGACCGCAGTGGCCATGGGGCAAGCGGACCGGGCTTTGGGCGGCGTCAGGGCCAACGAGGCCAGCTTCTCCTGCAAGCGCCGTTGCGCGGGGCTATCGGCCGGCAGGGCGCCCGCCTTCATCGCGGGCAACAGATGCTCCCAAACCAGGTCCAACTCACCCTGCATGCTCGGGCTTTCACTGGTCATCGCCAGGACGGCATCCTGCTCGGGCATCACGACCGTGAACTGGCCGAAAGCGCCGTCGCCCCGAAAGGCATTGTGCCGGCAGCGCCAAAACTGATAGCAGTAGCCCTGGTGCCAATCACTCTTCTTCTTGAGCGTCTCGAGGTCGGCCCCGGGCCCCGGCGGCTGCTGAATCTTGAAAGAGGTCGCTTCCTCGATCCAGCTTGCGGGCAGGAGTTGCTTGCCGTTCCAGGCGCCCTTTTGCAGATACATCGCTCCGAACTTCGCCAACCCCTCCGTCTGAATGCTTAAACCCCAGCCCCCGGTGTTGATGCCGCGCGGGCAGGTCTCCCAGGTCATGCCGGTGATGTCCAGCGGCCGGAAAAGACGCGGCCCGAGGTAGTCGATGACCTTCTGCCCCGTCAGCTTCTGGACCACTGCGGAGAGGATGTAGGTCGCGCCGCTGTTGTAGAGAAACGTGCTGCCGGGGCGGTTGGTGATGGGCAATGAAAGGAAGGTCCGGACCCAATTATCGGTCTTGGTTATGGCCGAAGTCGAATCCTCGGCGTGGCCGACGGACATGGTGAGCAAGTCCCTCACCCGCAGCGCGGACAGGTTCTCACTCGGGGCGGCCGGCAGGTCCTCCGGAAAAAAGGAAGCCAACCGGTCCTCCACCTTGAGCCTGCCTTCCGCCACGGCAAACCCCACCGCCGTCGAGGTGAAGCTTTTGCTGAGCGAATACAGCATGTGGTTGAGCTTGGCGCCGTATGGCGACCACCACCCCTCGGCAATCACATAGCCGTGCCGGACCAGCATGAAGCCGTGGAATTCATGCGGGCCCTGTTCGACGCCGTCCAGAAAGGCCAGGATAGCCCCGGAGGGCATCCCTTGCTTTTCGGGTGCGCTGCGCGGGAGCTTCCCTCCGGACCCGTCGCCCGCCGCCAGACATTCGTTCCAGTCCCTAACCAGCCCAAAGCCGGCCGCCCCCAAGCCGAGTTGTTTGAGAAATGCTCTCCGACAGTGAATCATAGTCATAGTCGCTCCGATTCCGTTCAACAGACTTCGAGGCAAGCAGTGCGGGTTAGAGTTGGCTGAGTCTGACGCCTTCGCGGCGCAGGAGGGTGGCTTCGATTCGCGGGACGTACATTTGGGTCTCGGCAGGGAGCTGAGGGGCGATGGCGTCGAAGGTGGCGGCTTTGCGCTCTTGCAGGAGCCTATCGACGGCGGCTTCACCGGCGTTGAAGGCGGCCAGGGCCAGCCGCCAATCATTGAAATGGCCGTGCAGGTATTGCAAGTATTTGGCGGTGGCGCCGGCGTTTTTCTCGGGTGTCAGGCGCTGATCCAAGGGCCAGCACCTCAGGCCGAAGCGTTTGGCGGTGGCGGGCATGAGTTGGAAGAGGCCCGCGGCTCCGGCCGGACTGCGCGCTCTGGGGTCAAAGGAGGATTCCACTTCGGCAATCCACACCAATTCCGGGGGGACCTTCTGAGCGGTGAAAAGCGGTTTGAGCCGCGCCACGTAGGTCTTGGCGTTGTCGGGCCAGGGGCGCTGGGCAAGCTTTTGTATCCAGCTTGCCCGTTCCTGTTGCGGCGTGGGGTTGGGAGGCAGTGGAGGCTGATCGGGAGGGGGTTTGGGGGGCTTGATGATGAGGCGGAACTGGTCGGCGACTTCGGGGTAATCGAGTTGGGTCTTGAGCCAGAGGGCGTAGGGAAGCGTTTCTTCATGGCGCTGCAGGGCGACCCGATAGGCCTCGAGCTTCTGCTCAGTCCGGGTCCCGGGTTGGTTTGCCATCCGGATGAATCCGCGCAGGGCCAGGATGCGGATGGACTGTTCCTTGTCCTCCCTTGCGACCCTCAGCAGATCCGTCATGGGGACGGCGTCCGGCCAGCCCGCCAGGGCTCGGACCGCGGTTTTGCGGACCTCGCCTTCGCCGGCCAAGGCGTCCCGCACCGCCTGCAGCGCTTGGTCGCCGCCCAGAGCAGAAAGCACGGTCAGGAGGCAGACCTTGGTCGGAGCATCGGCTCGGGAGATCGCCTGGAGAACCGGCGCACAGCGCGCCGACTTGTCCGGCAGCCGGGCTCCCAGCTCGGACATGGCCTGGGCTACCGAGTCGCGCTCTCCCGCCTCCTTTTTCGTCAGCACCATCTCCGCCAGCGTCGCGAAGTCCTCCGCGGTTCCCACGACTGCCAACGATTTCAAGGCCGCTCGACGGACCTTGGCATCGTCGTCCTTGAGCGCCTTGCGGAGGGCCGGCAGCGCCTCGCTCTGGCGGCGTTGGGCCAACACGCTCAACAGGGCTGGCCGGATGAGTGTTTCGGCAGTGTCGGCCTGCCCGATGAGGACCTCTGCCACTCCGGCGCCTTGCCGCTCGATCGGCGCCTGGGTGGCGGCCACTGAGGTTTCCTCCTGTCTCAAAGCGCCCGCCAAGACGGGCACGCTGGAGGCCTTCCCCAGCCGGGCCAGCGCCTTGAGGGCCGCCCCCCGGATGGCCTCATTCCCGTCCGCCGCGAGCTGGTTGACTACTTCCGTCAGACCTTCTGCATCACCCCGCGAGGCCAGCGCGCCCAGCAGGACAACCTTGGTTTCCGGAGGCAGACCGGGCAGTTCCTTCGCAAACGCCCGGGTCGAGGCATTGCCCGGAACGGAAATCACCGCGCTAACCGCCGCCCGCCGCAGCAGGGCCTCGCCCGAGGAGAGCGTCTTGAGGATCAGCGGCACGGCCTGCTCCTTGCGCATCTGCGCGAGTGCGCCAAGAGCCCTGGACCGCACCGGCATTGGCGCGTCGCCCTCCACCAGCGCGCGATACATCTTCTCGGCGCGGTCCGGCTGGCCAGCGGCCGCCACACTTGGGGTGCAGCGCAGGAGGGCCTGCGCCCAGGCGGCCTTGAGCGGGTCCGCGACTCTCACCCCCTCGAGCACGTCGGCCGCCTCCGTCCCGCCTGATTTACCGATCGCGTTCAACGCAGCCGCAGCGGTCGCCTCGTCGTTGCCGCTCAGGAGGACCGCCAGGGCTTTCAGAGAGGAGCTATCCCCGCAATCACCAATGGTGTTGATGATGCCAATCCGCAGGTTGCCCTCGGTCTGGCCGAGGGCTTTTCGCAGCGATTCCTCGACGGCGGGATCAGCCAGGCCCAGAAAAACCTGCCGCGCAACATACGACAACTGGGGGTCGGTCAAAAGCTTCCCAACCGCTGGGACACACCGGGCCGAGCCGACGATGCGGAGCATCTGGCAGGCGAATCGTTTGCCCGGCATGGTCGCTCCCGGGGCCTCCAGCACCGCGATCAACCTCGCCTCAATCGGCGGGTATTGGTCCGGCCTGGCGTTGGTGATCTCCTTCTCCGCCGCCGCCATCTCTTTTGAAGCGGTCCCGAACTCCCGGCTTGCGATGGCCTGGTAGATATCGGTCCCGGCGGCCTGCCCCGGAGCGGCTGAGGGCAGGATCGCCCCCGCAGACAGCCCCGCGACCAAACAACTTTTCACGGTCATTTTCATTGCTGGCGTCATGGACTGGGAGGGTGGCAGAACCGTGCCGGCCGGTCAATGGCGAAACGACCCCAGCGTGGGCCGGTTAGGACGCACCTTTTCATTTTGGTAAGCGCCAGGAAACGGGGGACTCGGAAAAGATGAGCGCGTGCAAGCGATCAGGTCCGCCATTGCGGTGGAGGAACCGTTCTTGGACCTCCAGATCGCAGATCTCAGGGACGATCCGGGTCTTCGATCCTTCGTTTCCTTCGCTTCCTTCTGTTCTTTGCCTGCACCCCGCCGGCTGGGCACAGGACCAGAACAGAAGGAAACGAAGGGAACGAAGAGGCGGCCTGGTGCGGCGGCGTCTATGGGGTCGGTGCCAGTTGGTATCTGGATTCCTAGACACTCTCTGTGACGAAAGCCCAGTGGAGATTCCTGTCCTACGCCCTGCCCAGCGCCACCCCGGCCACCAGGCCGCCCCACGGCCGCTCCGGCGCGCCCGTCCGGACCGCCGTCCCGGTTTAATCCCGCAGGGCGGCCTGGCGCTCGGCCTCCCCGCGCCCGCCGCACGGCCGGTCCGGGGGCTCCAGGAAATGCAGCCCGCCGGGATCAGGCGGACAAATTGACAAGCTGCCTTTGCCCGGCGTCCGTGGAGCGTCGGAGCGTCGGAGCGTCGGAGCGTGAGGGGATCGTAGCCTTTGCCACGCTCCACGCTCTTACGCTTCACGCTCCACCCCAGGCACTCGGATCCCGGGATTCGTTTTTGCACAAGCCCTTATCCGGATGGCGGCTCGGCAGGACTTCCCCAATACCGTGGCTCAGGCGTGCCAGGGGACCGGTTCCCAGGTGCCACCGGCCTGGATGGCGCAGATTTTGTGCTGAAAACCGTCCACGGTGAAGAAAGGGAGTATAGAAAAGTCGGGCGCTACACGTTGTCGGGGTGAACAACGGTCAGGCCCGGAACGATCAGGGCATCTGGGATCTTAATGCGTACGGACCTGCGGATTTGAATCGTCCGTTCGATTAACGTGTTCGTAATGGGAACCTCGTCAAACTCGTTCAGCAGCCTCCGAATGGCTGCCTCCTCTTGCTCGCTGAGATTCGGAAAACCGAGGACTTCAATCCGCGTGATTGCCGAATAGATGACTCAAACTTCCGGCCGTTTGCGGGCCTCTTGCAATACGCGCACGCCGTGCGGCAGCCCCGCCAGCGCGTCAATCAGGACGTTGCTGTCTAGCAGCCAGCGCATCAAACACGGTCCCACTCGCCGCGAACTTGTCGTTGCCAGGCGCTGCTGTCCAAATTTGGCCGGCGAAGGACGCCAAGCGCGGCCTCGACCGCTTCCCAGTTAGGCCGGTGGGGCGCGTCGGGCAACAGTGTCACCAAGGCGCGCCCTCGCTCCGGCAGTTGGGCGCTTTCCTCTGGGACGATTCTACCGTCCACGATTTCAGCTTCAATCGTCACGTACGTCATGGGAACATAATGCCCGCAAATCAATCAGAAGCAAGCGCGGATGCGCTTTCGGAAGGAAATATCGACGCCCCGAACCGAGAGTCGGTGAACACGTTGTTGTGGCCAGAGCAGGGAAAAGCAGCGGTTGATTGGGGGGCGTGGCCGGGCAATCAATCGCGGCGGGGCCGCGCGGACCCCGAGTGCGCACAAGGAACTGACTCGGCCAGCGACGCCCGAAAGGACAAGGAAAGGGGCCGACCCATAACTTTACACATTCGGTTGGCAGGCGGAGCGGGTTTTGGCAGGGTGGCGATGGATGACGCGGCCCGGCAGTACTTCCTCAAGACCCTGGCTCACGGGTGCCAGAGGGTCCGTTCCGAGGCCCCATCGGCCCGGATTGCGAAGCGGCTTCAAGGCCATCGTTTGTCCTATCCCACTTTGGGAAATGCGCTGGAATCTTCATGGTATCCGGGCATCGCCGAGCTTGTCGGGACCTATCCGGGGCGCCCCTGGGTGTCAAGGGTTCCTCTTTTCGCCGGGCGCAGGATGGCGGTTATGTTCCTATGGACACCTGCCCCGGCCCATCGAACTCTTGCCCGTATGCCCTCGATTTCGCTCACCGTTGGCTTGAGACGTTTTATGCCGCTTATGTTAAGATTAACATAAGCGGCTTGCACCGATGCGTGCGAAGACCCGTGTAAGGTGCAAGACAAGCGGAGCGCGACACCGCTTTGGCTCGGGCAGCGTCTGACGTTCCGGGACGTCCCGGGTGGCCGAAATCCCGACTCGTCGGGACACTTCGCTCTGCCGGCGCACTCCAAAAGACCGCTTTGCCAATGGCCCTGCCACCTTTGAGCAACGAGTCTTCGCTACACGCGGCAAAGACGGGCGACCAGCCGGGAAACGTCCACCATCACTCTGGCAGAAATGCCGAGGCGATTTCGACGTTTTAGCGACGCGCCGTGGGAGCGCAATTGCTCGACGACTTGCGCGCGGCCGAACATGGCGGCGAACATGATCGGGGTCATCCCGACGCCGTTGTCGGCGTCAATATCCGCGCCGTGTTCGAGCAGGAGGGCCACGATTTCCCCGTAGCCCTTGAAGGCGGCGCCGCCCAGCGGCGTCTGGCCGTGATCGTTGCGGCGGTCCACTTGGGCGCCGTATTGGAGGAGCATCCGCGTGGTTTCAAGGCGGCGATTGTAACTCGCCAGCATGAGCAGCGAATTGCCTTTGGCGTCTGACAGGTTCACGGGCAACCCGGCCTTGAGCATCGAGGCGAGCGGTTCGGCTTCGCCGTCGCGGGCGAAGTCCAGGGCCATGCGTTGCAGTTCGGCGTAACGCTTCTCTTCGGCTTCGGTGACGATCGTTTGCATGTCCGGCGGGGCCGCCGTGCCTAGCGCCCGTGCAAAAGCAACTTCGGTGCTTTGGGCGATATTCTAACAAACCGGCTTTGCGTGGGATCCAGAGCGTGGAGCGTTGGAGCGTAGAGCGTGAGGGCATCGCAGCACTTGTCACGCTCCACGCTCTCAAGCTTCACGCTCCACCCCAAGCATCCAGATAGCGGAATGTGTTTTTGCACGGGCCCTTATTTGATTGCCGCGCGATTCTTCAGACCCACCGCCCTGGCCACTCCGTCCGCGTAGCGGGGGTCGGCTTTGTGGAAGTGAACGAGTTGACGCTGGACGATTTCTTCCGGCACTCCGGCCATGGCGGCGGCGACGTTCTTGAAGAGGCGTTGCTGCTGCTCGGGGGTCATGAGGCGGAAGAGATTTCCCGGCTGGGTGTAATTGTCGTTGCCGTCGTTGTGATCGTAGCGGTCGGCGTCGCCGGAAATCCTCAAGGGCGGTTCGGCGAAGCGTTTGTCCTGCATCGGGCCGTTGAAGCTGTTCGGTTCGTAGTAGGCGTCGGTGACGTTTGGCTGGTCGAAACGCATCGGGCCGTCGGCGTTATACGTGTGAACGGGAACTTTCGGACGGTTGACGGGCAGCATCTCGTAATGGGTTCCCACACGGTAGCGGTGGGCGTCGGCATAAGAGAAAATGCGGGCCTGGAGCATCTTGTCGGGCGAGAAGCTGATTCCCGGCACGATGTTCGAGGGGCTGAAGGCGGATTGCTCGACTTCGGCGAAGTAATTCTCCGGGTTGCGGTTCAACTCGAGGATGCCGACTTCGATGAGCGGGTAGTCCTTGTGCGGCCAGACTTTGGTGACGTCGAATGGGTGCCAGCGATAGGTCTCGGCGTCTTTCTCGGGCATGATTTGCACCGAGAAGCGCCACTTGGGGAAATCCCCGCGCTCGATGGCCTCAAACAAATCACGTTGGGAACTTTCCCGGTCTTTGGCGACAACCGCTTCGGCCTCTTCGTTGGTGAAGAATTGGATGCCTTGGAGGGTCTTGAAGTGGAACTTGACCCAGTAACGCTCGTCCTTAGCGTTGATGAAGCTGTAGGTATGGCTGCCGTAGCCGTTGACGTTGCGGAAGCCCTTGGGCAGGCCGCGGTCGGACATGAGAATGGTCACCTGATGCAGGCTCTCCGGGCTGAGCGACCAGAAATCCCACATGGCGGTGTTGCTGCGGAGATTGCTTTTTGGATGCCGCTTTTGGGTGTGGATGAAGTCCGGGAACTTGTACGGGTCGCGGACGAAAAAGACCGGAGTGTTGTTGCCGACCATGTCCCAGTTGCCCTCGTCGGTGTAAAACTTGAGGGCAAAGCCGCGGACGTCACGCTCGGCCTCGGCCGCGCCGCGTTCGCCCGCGACGGTGGAGAAACGAAGGAGACAGCCGGTTTTCTTGCCGACCTGGGCGAAGACCCCGGCCTTGGTGTAGCGGGTGATGTCTTTGGTAATGGCCAGGGTGCCGTAGGCGGCGGAGCCTTTGGCATGGACGGTGCGCTCGGGGATGCGCTCGCGGTTCTGGTGAGCGAGTTTCTCGAGGAGTTGGTAGTCCTGCATCAGCAAGGGCCCGCGAGGGCCGGCGGTGATGGAGTTCTGGTTGTCGGCGACGGGGTTTCCGCCCGAGGTGGTCAGTTGTGTTTTCTTCATGAGCTTGCGCCTTTCAAGTTTGGGTTGGATTGGTTTCGTTTCAAAAAGGACTAATCGCACCGGATGATACTATGCGCAAGGGACTTTCACGCGAACTCATGCGTGAAGGGGCATGCAACTGCGGTCTGGGCAAGGAGCCGTCAACCCCAACGACAGAGATTTTTAGGGGGGCAGATAATTTGACAGATTAGCAAGTCCCGAAATCTTCGGGCCATACGGCTTCAAGAGCGTCCAATTATCTACCCCCTGAAAATCTCTGCCAACGGGGTCGCGGCCCGGCGGCCGGAAAGCCAGTCGCCTGCCTTCCCCGCCGGCCACAACCCCGTTGGGGTTGATGGCCCCTCCATCGCCGCTACCCAGGGTTGTCCCTTCGGTCCAACCCTGAGAGTTACACAACCGCTTTGCGGTTGAAGCCGCGCAACCTATTTCTTGAACACCGCACTAATGGGCCTCGAGCCAGTTTTCGCCCACGCCGGTCTCGACCACGATGGGAACATCCAGGGCGATGGCGGACTTCATTTTATCCTCAACCAAGGCCCGCATTTCCGCCTCTTCCGGCGCGTAGAGGTCGAAGACCAGTTCGTCATGGACTTGGAGCACCATGCGGGACTTGAGATTCCGGCGAGCCAGTTCGCGGTGGATGCCGATCATGGCGATTTTGATCATGTCGGCGGCGGTGCCCTGGATGGGGGCGTTGATGGCGTTGCGTTCGGCGGCGCTGCGGAGGGTGTTATTGAGGGAGCCGATGTCGCGAATGTAGCGGCGCCGGCCCGTAACCGTTTCCACGTAGCCGTGTTTGCGGGCCAGGGCGATGGTCTCGTCCATGTAGCGGCGGATGCCCGGGAATTTGAGGAAATAGTGGTTGATGATTTCGGCGGCTTCGAGGCGCGGGATGCCGAGGCGCTGGGCCAGGCCGAAGGCGGAGATGCCGTAGGCGATTCCGTAGTTGACCATTTTGGCTTTGCGCCGCATGTCCGGGGTGACGAGGTCGGGGGCGAGGCCAAAGACCCTGGCGGCGGTGGCGGTGTGGACGTCAGCGCCGGTGCGGAAGGCCTCGAGCAGGGCTGGTTCCCGGCTCAGGGCGGCGATGATGCGCAGTTCGATCTGCGAGTAATCGGCGGACAGGAGCCGGTACTCCCGGCTGCGCGGGACAAAGGCCTTGCGGATTTCCTGGCCGCGCTCGGTGCGGATGGGGACGTTCTGCAGGTTGGGGTTCTGCGAGTTGAGCCGGCCGGTCGCGGTCACTACCTGGTGGAACGTGGTGTGGACGCGATGGGTTGCGGGCCAGATGGCGGCGGGCAGGGCGTCGGCGTAAGTGGATTTGAGTTTCGAGGCGGCGCGATACTCGAGCAAGCGGCGGACGATTTCGTGGTCGGTCGCCAGCAGGGCGAGCGTTTGCTCGTCGGTGGCGTATTGGCCGGTCTTGGTCTTCCTGGGCGGCGGACAGATCTTCATGATGTCAAAGAGGATCTGGCCCAGTTGGCGGGGAGAATTGAGGTTGAAAGGGGTGCCGGCCAGGCGGCCAATGGCGCGTTCCTGCTCATCGATTTCCTTGGCCAGTTGGATGGCAAAATCGGCCAGGGCCGCCGCGTCGACCTTGATCCCTTCGTATTCCATGTCCACCAGCACCGGGATCAGGGGCGACTCGATCTCGAAGAAAACGCGTTCCTGGCCTTTTTCCTTGAGCAACGGCTCGAGCGCCGCCCGCAGTTGCAGCGTGACGTCGGCGTCCTCGGCCGAGTATTCCGCCGCCTGTTCCACCGGCACATCGGCCATGCTGATTTGATCGGCCTTTTTCTCTCCAATCAATTGGCTGATCGGCACCGGCGTATAGCCCAGATAGACCTCCGAGAGGTAATCCATGCCATGGCGCTGGTCCGGCTCGACGAGGCTGTGGGCCACCATCGTGTCGAAGAGTTTGCCGCGCACGGTCAGGCCGTGCCATTTGAGCACGCTCAAGTCGAACTTGAGATTGTGGCCGACCTTCTCGATGTGCCCGGCCTCGAGGACCGGCCGGAACTCCTCGAGGATGGGCCGGGCCTGGTCCGGGGCCTGGGGGATGGGCACGTAGAAGCCGGTGTGCGGTGTGAAAGAGAATGCCAGCCCAACCAGGCGCGCTGCCTTGGGATCGAGGCTGGTGGTTTCGGTATCGACGCAGAAAGAGCTTTGGCCCTGGAGCGCTCGGAGCAATTCCGCGCGCTGGGCGGGCGAGGCCGCCAGGCGGTACTGATGCGGCACGTCCCCGATGGTCTTGAGGTTTGGCGATGCCGGCGGCTTGGATTGAGCGGTTGGTCCCTGGTCCTCCCCCACCAGGATCAGGTCTGGCTGAGGCGGTAGTGCCTGGCGGCCGGCCGCCGGGGCCGTCGGGGTGCCCGGGGGAGGCAGGAAACCATGCCCGGCCCGGAAATCCTGGCCGAACAAGCGGCGGCCAATCGAGTTGAACTCGAATTCCACGAGCAGCGCCTTGAGTTTATCCTCTTGGGGCGGCGCCACCACCAACGACTCCAGAGCCACAGGGCAGGGGGCGTCACATTGAATAGTCGCCAGGCGCTTGGAGAGCAGGGCCTGCTCCCGGTTTACCTCGAGACTCTCTTTGAGCCGGCCGGTCAATTCGCCCAGGCGCGCGAGCAGGTTTTCCACGCTGCCGAACCGGGCAATGAGTTTGGCAGCCGTTTTTTCGCCGATGCCGGGCACGCCCGGGATGTTGTCCGAGGCGTCGCCCATGAGGGCGAGCACGTCCACCACTTGCTCGGGTCGTTGCACGCCCCAGCGTTTGAGGATGTCCGCCACGCCCAGGATTTCCACGCCCTCTCCAAGGCGGGAAGGTTTGTAGAAGAAAGTATTGGCGTCAACGAGTTGGCCAAAGTCCTTGTCGGGCGTCACCATATAGGAAGTAAAGCCTTCCTTCTGGGCGCGCCGGACCAGCGTTCCGATAATATCGTCGGCCTCGAAGCCGTCGCAGGCGAGCAAGGGGACACGGAAGGCCTCGACCATCCGGCGGACGTGGGGCAGGGCCTGGCTCAGGTCTTCGGGCATGGCCTGGCGGGTCGCCTTGTACTGGGGATATAGCGCGTGCCGCTGGGTCGGTGCTTCGGTGTCGAAGGCGACAGCCAGGTGTGTGGGCTGCTGGTTCTTGAGGATGTCAAGGAGCGTCTGCGTGAATCCGAAGAGCGCGGAGGTGTTGACCCCTTTGGAGGTAAAAATCGGCCGGCTGATTAAGGCAAAGTGCGCCCGATAGACCAACGCCATTCCGTCCAGCAAGAATAACTTCTTTACCATGGAAGCGAATCCGAAGGTCCGGCCCTGGGCCGCAACGGTTCACACGAGAAACCGCTAATAAACGCTAATGAACGCCAAGTTCAGACCCAAGGCCGAGTTCGCTTCGAGTTAGACCCCGCCACGACGGAGAGGACGTGTTTGGCCAACTTGACGTCCTCGACGACCTGCCAGTCGAACATGCCGACCAGGATGAAGTCGGCGCCGGAGGTAAAGGCGTAGGGAAAGGCCGCGCGCGGATGGATGGCGCCGGCGGCCAGGATCTTGAAGGCAATCCAGGGCTGTTTGACCTTGGCCATGACATCGACCACCGCCTGCGGGTCCTGGCACCACGAATTGTCATGCGCCCCCAGGGCGCCTTTCTCGTCCGGACGCGGGGCGGTGTAATAATCGAGGGCGTGGAACGTCTTTTGGTAGAAATCGACCTCGAGGCCGGCCTTTTCACATGCCACGATGACGCACAGGTCATGGGCCCCCACCCCCGCGATCCGTTTTTGCGATTTGATGAACTGAACGCTTTGGGCAATTTTCTCGAACTTGCCCTGGTAGATGAGCCCCTCGGCGGTATCGCCGGTCAAATGAATCCCCGTGGCCCCTTGGTCGATGGCCTGCTGGATCTGGGAAAAGCCGCCGCCGCCGTCGAGGCGGGTCTGGGCGAACCACTTCATTTTGCCGCCGGCCTTCCAGTGGTCGAAGATATCCGAGTTGTCTTGCATCACCCAGGTATTGATGGCGGTGATGCCCTGGCATTCGCCCAGCTCGAGGGTCTCCCGGATTTTTTGGGACGTGTTGTAGCGCCGCATCAGGGTAGAGACGTAAGGCAGGTCCCGGGAGTGGGAGTACCCGCCAATGAGGTTGCCGCCCATCATGAGACGCGAAAACTCCTGGCCGGCGATCTTGCCCTTGGGGAACGGTTCGGTCGGAGCCGCGGGCGCGCCGGCGGAGTTGGCGGGCGCCTGGGACGTGGAAGTGCTTTGAGCCCGCAGGCCCAGCGGAACTGCCGCCGAGGCGAGCAGAGACGATTTTACAAAGCCGCGACGAGATATTTGGTTTGCCATGGACCGAGCGATAGCATTTTTGCATGGCCGTGTCAAGACCCCGATCATAGGAACAGCGGCTTAATATGGCGGTCGAAGAGGTTTGCGGTGACATTCCTGGCGACCGAAGCCTCGTGCTCCGTCAGCGCATCCAGGTAACGGGCTCCCATCTTCGCGGCGACCCTGTAGCCCACATGCAGCAGTTGGCGCAGGTGCGGGTTGTAGGCCCGGTTTGTCTGCTCATGGCGCAGGGCGGAGACAAACTGGTCCGCATTCCAACCATTGACCGCCGCGCCGGAAGGCAGCCGGTTGGCGTCAATGTCGATCACTGTCGCATAAGGCGCGCAAAGCTCGTCGAGCTGGTCGAGCGCCCCGGCGTAAATCTCTTTGGCCAGCGCCAGGCCGCTGCCGCCGGCCTCAGCGAGCCCGATGACCTCTTCGAGCCAGGTCGTCCCCGCGGTCTTGAGATGAAGGCCGGCCTGAAACCGCGCCAGGCCCCGGCGCATGGGGCCGTAAATGGAAAACTTGTCGCTGCCGGAGTGGACGCTGAGCTTGAGCGTGGGCAGCAGGCCGTAATGCCTGACAGCGAAGGCGAGCACGGCCAGGTCTTCGTTGAACTCCGTCTCGAACCGGGCGAGGTCGCCGAGGTAATCGACGCCTTTGTTGAAACGTCCGGTGAACTTGGGGGCGATGGTCTGCAAGGGGACGGCCTCATCGGCCAGAGCGGCCAGGATGACGAGCAGCTCCGGGGGCGTTTGCGGGCTGTCGGTTTCATCCATCGACACCTCGGTGACGAACGTGCCCCGGCCCTTTGCCTCAAGGATGTGGCGGTAAAGCCTGGCCGCCTCCTGCACGGCCAGCAGGTATTTGCCGGCGATGCGCTCGATGTCAGGGCGCGTGGTTTGAAACGGCTCTTCGATGCCCGGGATGGCCAGGCGGCCGACCAGCTCGGAATGCCGCGCCACAAACGCCCCGAGCGCCCCCGGCGCGGCCGGCTTGCCAATGGTCTCGGCCACGTCGAGCGTAAAGAAATCCGAGTGGGGCAAAAACCGGTCCACGGTTTCCAGCCGGATATGGTCGGCATCGATATGGAACGGCTTCTGCCAGCGCAGCGCCTTGACGGCCGCAACGGCCGCAGCGCGCGTGCCCGCCGGTTCCGAGCCGATAATGACATGCTCGCGGTTGGACTTGTTCCAGACCGGGATGATTTCGACGCCTCGTTCTGCGGCCCGAATAAACGCCCGCAGTTGCGCCTGGGCCTGCCGCCCAAAACGGTCGCCGACCCCAAACGAATACTCCTCCAGCTTCAAAAGTTCAGACATAACAGGTTCCTTTCCGGCCAGAAGCCATTATACGCTTGTGCGATTGCCGCGACAACCTCTCGGGCCAGTTGACACCCGCATCCCCGTCTGGCAGCCTATGCCCAGAATGAGTGGGACACAAAACCAATTTTCCCTCACCCGCGCAGCGTCAATCAACCGACAGGGCGTCAAAAAGCGATTTCCTGGCACATCACTTTTTCTCGCCGCCGTGCTGTCCCTCACCATTGCCGGCGTGGCGCGAGCGGAGTGGCACGTGTGGACCCTGACCGAAACCCGGCATGTCTTGCGCAGCGACCCGCCCGCAACCGGCATGACCGTCCAACTCGGCGCCGCCCGCAACGAGTGGGTAAGCTTCCAGATACTCCTCCGCTCGGACGAACCGGTAAACGGCGTCAGTGTGGAAGCAGGCAATCTCCAGGGGCCCGGGGGGGCGGTGCTGCGCCGTACCGACGCCCGGCTCTATCGCCAACACCAGCTTCGCCTCGAAGCAGGGACCTACCGAAATGACAGCTTCAAACCGGACTGGTATCCCGACCCGCTCATCCCGTTCCGCAATCCATTGACCGGCAAGAAGCTGGAAGGGGCGCGCTTCGCCGCGGTCCCGTTCGATTTGCCCGCCGGCCAAACGCATGGTTTTTGGGTGGACCTGTACGTTCCCGCCAACGCGCTGCCGGGCGATTATCGCGGGGTCTATCGCGTCACCGCCGGCGGCGGCGGCGCCCGGGAGACGCCGGTTTCATTGACGGTGTGGGACTTCGCCTTGCCGCAAAGCCCCGCGCTGGTGACCGAGTTCGGCTCGCCGCGCCTGCGGGATTACTATCGCCAGCGGGCCAAAGCGGGCAACGACCCGGAGCCCGCGGATTGGGCAGCCGTCGAAGCCCAGTGCGCTCAGTTGCTGAGCGAGCACCGTTTCAATGCCACGCCGCCGCCCGAGACGCTCACTCCGAAGCCGCAGCCGGACGGTTCCTTCGAGATTCCCTCCCGGCAGGTGCAGGCCTTACGGGAGTTCGTGGACCGCTATCACGTCAACGCGCTGCTCACGCCCCATCCCTCCGGCGCCGTCAAAGATCCGGAAACTCAGCGCGACACGTTGCGCGCCTGGCTGGCGGCATTCGACCGGGCGGCCAAGGAACTCGACCGGCCTCAGGTCCTGTTCTACACCTACCTGAAGGACGAACCAAACACGCTGGAGGATTACCGCTACGTGCAAAAGTGGGGCCGGGCCGTGCGCGAGGCCCGGTCGGTTGTCAAAGTGCTCGTGGTCGAGCAGCCGTGGACCGAACCGGGTTTCGACGGCGCCGACAGCGCTTGGGGCGACCTCTATGGCGCCGTGGACATTTGGTGTCCGCTCTTCTCGCTGCATCGGCAGGAGAGCGCCGCCAAGCGGCAAGCGCTGGGCGAAACCATCTGGACCTACACGGCGCTCTGCCAGGGGCCGCCCACCCCTTGGTGGCACATTGATTTCCCGCTGCTCAACTACCGCGTGCCGGCTTGGATGGCGTGGCGCGATGGGATGAAGGGCCTGCTCTACTGGGGCGGGATGTCCTACTGGCGCCAGAGCGAGGATCCCTGGACCCAAGCCCCCTTCTACACGGGCAATGGCCTCCCGCAACAAGGCAAGAAAGGCATCGTCTTCAACGGCGAAGGTTCGCTGGTCTATCCGGCGCGCGCCGCCGGCTACGATGGCGTTGTGCCGACCATACGCCTCAAAGCCCTGCGCGACGCCATCCAGGACTACGAGTATCTGGCCATCCTCCAGCGGTTGGGCAAAGACGGCGAAGCCCAGAAAGTGGTTCGCTCGCTGACTCAGACCTTTTTCCAATGGGAGAAGGACCCCGTGGCCTACGAACGGGCGCGAGCCCGGCTGGCGGCGATGATCCTCGCCGCGCAGGAACCACGAGGAAAATGAGGGAGAGGCGGCGCATGTCTTCGTTTCATCCGCCACGCCCCTCACAAAGCAATCACTCAGGGGGGTCTGTACTGAAATACGAGCGACCGCCTGCGCCTGTTGCCGATGCAGATTGGGAATTGGGGAATCACTCCTGAGCGCGGCCTTTCCCCGCCGCCTTCACGAGGCTGTCCAGGAGCGCCTTTTCCGCGCTCGTTGTCTGGCAAGCGATGAAGTATTTAAGCTCTGTATTGACTGAGCGTGAAACGCTACCGGGTCATCCTGGACCTTGTTTATCAGCAGTCGCACCGGCAGTTGGTCTGGTTTTCGTGGCGCCCTTTGTCATCCGACCCAGGCGATGACGCGATTTTGGAAGCCGCCATTGCCGGGGGCCGTGATTTTGTGGTATGTTTTAGCGAACGGCACCTCCGCGCGGCAAGGGAGTTCGGCATCGAAGTCCTCAAACCCGCGGACCTGCTCAAACTGATAGGCGAAGCGAATGAAAGCGATTGAACTGAACATGCCGGATGATGTTTACGAGAGACTGGAAGATCTGGCGTCACACGGCCATCAATCGGTCAATGCGTTCGCGCTGCGGAAGCTCGAGGAATTGGCACGTGCCTTCGAGGATTTCAGGGAACTTGAGCGGCGCGCGCAACGTGGCAATCGCGAGAAATTCCAGGCGGCCATGGCCAAGGTCCCGAATGTCTCGCCAATGCCGGGCGATGAATTGTAACAACTTGTCCTTACCCACATGTTCGGGGGAGCTGGTTGAGAGGAACTGATTGATGCACGCCGCCTGGATTTCGTGCTTTCGCACCGCCGCCGGCGTGCGCCAAGGGCCAAAAACCCCGTCAGGGGGAATGGCCCTTACTTAGTGCCTAAAACTTTCTGGGAGAGGCGCTTGCGGCGTCTAGGGTGCGGGGTGCTCTGGAAGATGATGCGTCGAGAGAGCTTTTCCAATTCTCTTAGTTGGCGGCGCAGTCTCCGGTAATTGCCGACGGCTTCTTTCATTTTATCGAACTGTTCCGCGGTC
>Ga0187849_1001777_pt1 | contig 22144 bp, 21 predicted proteins | sample June2016WEW_4_10_2_FD_132412 | JGI IMG/M metagenome (GOLD analysis project Ga0187849, IMG submission 132412) | Peatland microbial communities from SPRUCE experiment site at the Marcell Experimental Forest, Minnesota, USA - June2016WEW_4_100 | ecosystem: Environmental > Terrestrial > Soil >...
CCGTAGCCGAACTCGGGGAGTTTCTCGGCGCCCTGGGCCGTACGACGCCGGACCGGCACTGGAAGCCGGTGTGCTGCGAGTGAGCGACGAGCGGAAGGACCCGTTCCGCATCCTGGTGCTGTGCACCGGGAACTCGGCCCGGAGCCAGATGGCCGAGGCGTTCTTCAATGCGCTGGGGCGGGGACGCGTCGCGGCCGAGAGCGCGGGCTCCCAGCCGGCCCCGCGGGTGAACCCGCTGGCCATCGAGGCACTGAAGCGGCACGGGATCGCGTGGGCGGGGCACCAGCCGCGCACCGTGACCGGGCTCGAACGGGAGCCGTGGGACGCCGTCATCACCGTCTGCGACAAGGCACGCGAGGCGTGTCCCATCTTTCCCGGTCACCCCGCGACGGCGCACTGGGGGATGAGCGACCCGGCGGAGGTCGTCGGGAGCGACGCCGTGCGGCGCGAAGCGTTCTGGCAGGCGTCGCTCCTGCTCCGCAAGCGCATCGAGCTGATGCTGGCACTGCCGCTCGAGAAGCTCGAGCGCTTGGGCGTCGAGGCGCGCCTGCGGGCGATCGGCTCGGCCGACACGCCGGCTCCGGCGTGACGTCGGCAGCCATCCAGGGCCCACCAGCTCCGGTGGGTCGCGCGCCACGGCTCGGAGGCGCGGCGCGCTATCTCTCGGTCTGGGTGGCCGCCGCCATGCTGGGGGGCGTGGCCATCGGCAAGGGACTGCCCGGCGTGACGGCGCTGCTGCGCGGCATGGAGTTCGGCACCGGCAGCCACGTCAACATTCCCATCGCCGTGCTGATCTGGTTGATGATCGTGCCGATGATGATGAAGGTGGATTTCCGCGCCATCCGGGACGTGGGCAAGCGGCCCCGCGGCATCCTCGTCACGCTGTTCGTCAACTGGCTGGTGAAGCCGTTCTCGATGGCGTTCCTGGCGTGGCTCTTCTTCCGGCACCTCTTCGCCGCCTGGATCCCGGGCGCGCTCGCCGACCAGTACATCGCCGGGGCGATCATCCTGGCGGCCGCGCCCTGCACCGCGATGGTCTTCGTGTGGAGCCACCTGACCGACGGCGACCCGGCCTACACGCTGGTCCAGGTGTCCCTCAACGACCTGATCATGCTGGTGCTGTTCGCGCCGATCGTGCGATTCCTCGTGAGCGGCGCGTCGTCGCTCTCCGTGCCCTTCGCGGTGCTGCTCTACTCCGTCGTCCTGTTCATCGCCATCCCGCTGGCGGCCGGAGCGACGCTGCGCGCCGTCCTGCTGCGCCTCAGGGGCGCGGCCTGGTTCACCGACACGCTGCTGCCGCGCCTCGCGCCGCTGACCATGGGCGCGCTGATCGTGACGGTCGTCCTGATCTTCTCGTTCCAGGCCGACAACATCACGAGCCGGCTCCTGCACGTGGTGTTGATCGCGGTCCCGATCACGCTCCAGGTGTACTTCAACTCGTCGCTGGCTTACGGCCTGATGCGGTGGCTCAGGGTGCCCTTCAACGTGGCGGCTCCCGGCGCCCTGATCGGGGCGAGCAACTTCTTCGAGCTGGCCGTGGCCACGGCGATCGCGCTGTTCGGGCCGGGCTCGGGCGCGGCGCTCGCGACGGTCGTCGGCGTGCTGGTCGAGGTGCCGGTGATGCTCTCGGTCTGCTCGGTCTGCAACCGGACGCGCGGGTGGTTCCCGGTACAGGCCGTGAGTTAGGAGATCGCAGTACGCAGGGAAGTTGCGAGACGGCGAGTTGCGAGCGGATGTGAGAGTTGAGACAGGAGGCGGGAGATTGGGCCTCAAGGGCGCCACGTGGGTGCGGTGAGGCCCGTTCTCTTCCTCACACCCGGTCAACTCGTGACCGCTCGTAACTCGCCGTCTCGCAACTAATCCGCATGCCTTGCCGTCCTCGTCCCTGACCACTGTATTTAGTGCCGTGATTCACCCGATCTACGGACACGACGAGCTGCGCTCGCGCCTGGCGACGTCCATGCACGCGCGGCGCCTCCCGACCGCGCTCCTCCTGACCGGCGCCCCGGGCGTCGGCAAGCAGCGCCTCGCCCTGTGGATCGCGCAGGGCCTCCTGTGCGAGAACGGCCCGGGGGAGCCCTGCGGCACCTGCCACTCCTGCCACCTGGCCGCCGGTCTTGCGCACCCCGACCTGCACTGGTTCTTCCCGATCGCGCGGCCCAAGGGGGAAGAGGACAAGCAGGCGGACGAGGCCGAGGAGCTGCTCGCGCAGGCGGTGGCGGCGCGCCGCGACCAGCCGCTGTACGCGCGCCCCGACGGGATGGCGGCGATCTTCCTCCCGCTGGTGCGCGTCCTGCACCGGCGCGCGCAGATGCGGCCGGCGATGGGCCCCGCGAAGGTGTTCGTGGTGGGCGAGGCGGACCGGCTGGTGCCGCAGGCCTCGAGCCAGGAGGCCGCGAACGCGCTGCTCAAGGTGCTCGAGGAGCCGCCGCCCGACACCTGGTTCGTCCTGACCACGGCGGAGCCCGCATCGCTGCTGCCGACGATCCGGTCGCGGCTGGTCACGCTGCGGGTCCGACGCCTCAAGGCGCCGGAGGTGACCCGCTTCCTGACGGAGGTGCCGCAGCCACCGCTCGGCGCCGCCGAGGCGCGGCGGCGCGCCGAGCTGGCAGGGGGCTCGATCGGTGCGGCGCTGGCGGTGGACGCCGAGCGCGCGGACGCCAACGCCGCGGCGCAGGCGCTGCTCGACGCCGCCGTGCGGGGCCGGGAGGCGCGCTTCCGCTACGTTCTCGCCCTCAGGCCGTTCGGCGGACGCGGCGACTTCACGGATACCCTCGCCGCGGCCGGCGAGCTGCTCCGGGACCGGCTCGCCGCGCAGCTGCGCGCCCCCTCCAGCGCCGCGGCGGCGCCGGCCACCGGCCTGCTGGAGGCGATCCGCGACATCGAGCGCGCCCGGAAGCTGGCCCGCGGCAACGGGAATCCCCAGCTCATCGCGGCGGACCTGACGCGGCGCCTGGCGGAGCGGCTGTCGTGAAGCGGCGCCTCTCCCACGTGGACCGGAAGGGGCGCGCCCGGATGGTGGACGTCGGGGAGAAGCGGGTGACGGCGCGCCGCGCGGTGGCCGAGGGCACCATCACGATGAGCCGCGCCGCGTTCGCGCTCGTGGAGGCGAATCGCGTGGCCAAGGGCGACGTGCTCGGCGTCGCGGAGCTGGCCGGCGTCGCCGGAGCGAAGCGGACGCCGGACCTGATCCCGCTGGCGCACCCGATCCAGCTGGAGCACGTCGTGGTCACGGCGAGGCTCGACGCGAAGCTCCCCGGCGTCCGGGTGCGCGCGGTGGCGCGGGTCGCCGCGAAGACCGGGGTCGAAATGGAGGCGCTGACCGCGTGCGCGGTCGCGCTCCTCGTGGTCTACGACATGGTGAAGGCCGCGGATCGCGGCATGGTCATCGGCGACGTGCGGCTGCTGGAGAAGTCCGGGGGCCGCTCCGGCGCGTGGAAGCGGCAGTAGCTAGCCGGGGATCCTGAGGGTCTGTCCCGGCTTGATCAGGCTCGCCTTCGTGAGACCGTTTTCCCTCAGCAGCGCTCCCACCTTCACCTGGAACTTGCGGGCGATGGTCCAGGCCGACTCGCCCTGGCGCACCACGTGGACGCGCCGGGCACCGGCCGCCGGAAGACGCGCCGCCGTCGAGAGCAGGTAGCGGGAGGCCGCAGCGCGGCGCGCGGCGCGGCTCTGAGTCGCGCTCGCGTAGGCGGCGCGGCTCGCGGGCCGCACGCCGGCGGTCGGGATCACGAGCCGCTGGCCGACCTGGAGCGCGCGGGGCTTGAGGCCGTGGTTCGCGCTCACGATGTCGTCCACCGAGACACGATACCGCAGCGCGATGGCGCCCAACGTCTCGCCCCGCGCCACGTAGTGCTCGCGGTGCGTGACCCGGCGCTCGGGCGGCAGCACGGCCAGCCGCGCCGTCGCCGAATCGGCCTTCCCCACCGGCACCCGCACCCACACCGTCCGCCCCGGCGGCGTCATCCGGCGCACCAGCTGCGGATTCAGCTCCTCCATCGCCTCCTGCGTCGTGTCCGCCAGCCGCGCCAGCACGTCGAGGCCGACCGCCTCGCTCACCTGGATCGAGTCGAAGGTGAGCGGGCTCAGCCGGTCGATGTTCAGGAACCCCCACTTCTCCGGCTCCTTGGCGATCATCGCCGCGGCGATGATCTTCGGCACGTAGTCACGCGTCTCGCGCCGCAGGAACCGCTCGTCTGCCAGCGCGAAGAAGCGGTCGTTCCCCTCCTGCCCGTCGAGCGCGAAGCGGTTGAGTCCGCGCTGGATCTTCCCCGGCCCCGCGTCGTACGCCGCCGCCGCCAGATAGAGCGAGCCGAACTGGTCGTTCAGCTCCGAGATCATCCGGATCGCGGCGTCGGTCGCGAGCCAGGGGTCCCGCCGCTCGTCCACCCACGGGTCCACCGTCAGCCCGTAACGCTTCCCCGTCCACGACATGAACTGCCACAGCCCCACCGCGCGGCGCCGGCTGACCGCGTTGGGATTCAGCCCGCTCTCGATCAGCGCCATGTACTCGAGGTCCTGCGGCAGCTTCGCAGCCTGGAGCTTGGACCGCAGCATCCCGTCGAACCGGCCGACCCGCGCGAGGTAGATCGCGAAGTGGTCCCGCGCCCGGCCCCGGAAGTAGTCGAGGTAGTACTGGACCCGGTCATTCGCCGCGTAGTTCGCGACCTCGATGTCGAACATCGGGCGCGTCGGCGCGGACGGGATCGGCCCCGGAGGCGCGGTTTCCTTGTGCTCCGCGGGGCCCGGCGCCTCCGGCGCGCCGCGGGCCGTGGAGTCGAAGCTCATGGTCCGCAGCGTGTCGAGGAACGCCTCGTCGGAGCTGTCCTGCTCCGCGGGGTCGCTGGGAACGGCAACTGCGCTGGTCGGGAGAGGAGTGGGGGTCACCGGGCTCGGCTTCGCCGCTGCGGGGCTGCTGTCCTGCTGCGCCGGCCGAGGCGCGGGCGGCGCCGTCGCCGTGGCGACCACGGGCGCCGCCACCGGCTCGCGCGGCGCGGCCGCGGGCGTGGGGCGGGCCCCCGCGTGCGCGCACGCGGCGAGGCCCAGCAGGGTCGGAAGAACGTACGTTGTCCGCATCGGTGGCCGCAATATGACGGGGGCCAGGCGGCGGGGCAAGGATTTTCCCGCCGCCGGCCGTCTTTCGGGGGTCAGCTCTCCTTGCACACCAGGTCGCGGAACCGGACTGCCAGGTCCCTGGTCACCGGCCCGACCGCCCCGCTCCCGATCTTCCGCCCATCGAGCTTGATCACACCCACCACCTCGGCCGCCGTGCCCGAGAGGAAGACCTCGTCGGCGGTGTAGAGGTCGTAGCGGTTCAGCGACTCCTCGCGGACCTCGTAGCCGGCCGCCCGCCCCAACTCGATCACCGCGTCGCGCGTCACGCCGCGCAGGATCCCCGAATAGGCCGGCGGCGTGCGCAACGTGTGATTGGTGACGCAGAACACGTTCTCGCCCACGCCCTCGGCGACCTCGCCCGTGGACTCGAGCATCAGCGCCTCGTCCACGCCCGCGTTGATCGCCTCCCACTTGGCCAGGATGTGCGCCAGGTAGTTCAGCGACTTGACCCGCGGGCTCAGCCCCTCGCGGTGATTCACGGGCGTCGGCGCCGTCATCATCGTGAGCCCCTTCTCGGCCGCCGCCGCCGCGAACAGGGCGATCTTGTCGGCAATGCAGATGATGCTCGGCTTGACGCACTTGCGGGGATCGAGCCCGAGGTCGCCGACGCCGCGCGTCACCACCAGCCGGATGTACGCATCCGAGAGCTTGTTGACGCGCATGCACTCCAGGACCATCGCCGTCATCGCGTCCAGCGGCATCGGGATGTCGAGCAGGATCGCCTTGGCCGACGCGTAGAGCCGGTCGAGGTGCGACTTCAGCCGGAACACCCGGCCGTTGTAGGCCCGGATGCCCTCGAACACCCCGTCACCGTACAGGAGGCCATGGTCGAAAACGGAGACCTTGGCCTCCTCCTTCTCGTAGAACTTCCCGTCGATCCAGATCTGCGGCACGAGCAGTCCTCCGGGTGGGTTTCGGCGCAGTCAAGATAGTGGTCGGGGAGCGCAGGCGCACCACCGCCGCGGCCCCTTTCCGAACTCCCGTCCTGTGAATGCAGGGCAAGTTCTGCACCCGCGCGCCCCGGGCTCGGGCCCGGGGATCACAGCGTCACCTCCGTTCCGACTCCCATGGCCTTCGCGCGGGCGACCGCGAGGCGCGCCGTGACGACGTCCTCGACGGCGAGCCCGAGCGACTTGAAGAGGGTGATCTCATCCTCCGACCTGCGGCCCGGCGCGCCCGCCACGACTTCGCCCAGCTCGGCCACGACGTGGCCGGCGCCGATCCGCCCTTCCTGCTTCGCCAGGATCAGGTCTCCTGCCTCCACCTCGGCCGAGGCGCGCGAGTCCACGAAGACCCGGCTCCGCGCCACCGTCGCCGCATCCAGCTCGCGCATGTCCGGGGCGGACGAGCCGATCGCGCACAGGTGCATCCCCGGCTCCAGCCACGCCGCCTCGGTGATCGGCTCCCGCGCCGCCGTGACCGCGACGACGATTCCCGCCCCCCGCATCGCCTCGCGCACGGTGGCGGCGGTCCGCAGCGGGCAGGCGATCGTGCCCGCCATCTCTCGCGCGAACAGGGCGGCGTGCGCCGGATCCCGCGACCAGACGACCACCGACGCGAGCGGGCGCACCAGCGCGACGGCTTCGAGGTGACTCCGGGCCTGGACCCCCGAGCCGAGGATCGCGAGGCGCGCGGCGCCGCGGCGCGCCAGCAGGTCCACCGACACGGCCGTGACCGCCGCCGTCCGCATCTCCGTGATGAGCCGCCCGTCGAGGAGCGCCACCAGGGCGCCCGTCGCGGCATCCAGCAGGAGCACGGTGGCCAGGTGCGTGGGGCACGGCCCGCCGGCGTTCCCCGGGAAGAAGGTGACCGACTTCATGCCGAGTGCCCCGCCCCGCTCGTCGCGCAGGTACGCCGGCATGGTCGAGTAGTAGCCGCCGGCCGGCTCGATCCTGAGCGTGGGGCGCACCGGCTGGACGACGTCGCCGCGGGAGAAGTGCGCGAGGGCGTCGCGCATCGCCGGGATCAGCTCGCGCATGTCCAGGACCCGCTTCAGGTCCGCTTCGCTGAGGAGCAGCGGCACGTCCCTCTACTCCGGCTCGATGTCGAAGCTGAGACAGGAGTGCGCGCGCCGCAGCGCGGCCTCCACCGCGGCCGCGGAAGCAGCCCGCGCGAAGATGAAACCGAGGTACCGTGACGCCGCCGGCAGCGGTACCAGGTGCTGCCCGGGATACGTCGTGATCTCGATCCCCTCGACGCCCGGCACGCCGAGCGCCGCGTCCGCCCCGCCCACGCCGCGCAGGCGGCCCGCCCGCGGCGTCGGGAGCATCATCACTCCCACCGGCTGCGCCTCGCGCTGGCAGGTCTGGATCGACAGACCGGCCGCCTGCCGCAGCAGCAGCTCCTCGAGCGAGATGGCGTCCGGCCCCTCGCCGAACCGCAGCACCCGGCTGCACCGCCCGCCGATCGGGCGCGCCGCGATCTCGATCAGCCACGGCCCGCCCTCGCCCACGCGCAGCTCCGCGTGGATCGGGCCGGTGACCAGCCCGAGCGCCTCCGCCGCGCGCCCGGCGCACTCGCCCACCGCGCGCTGCACGCCCCAGGGCAGCCGGCTCGGCGTGATGTACATCGTCTCCTCGAAATACGGCCCGTCCAGCGGGTCGGGCTTGTCGAACAGCGCGAGCACCTGCAGCCGGCCGCCGACGAGCAATCCCTCGAGCGCGACCTCCGGTCCCGGCACGAACCGCTCGACCAGGTAGCGGCGCGCGGCCGTCCCGAGCGCGGCGACCTCGGGCGCGGCGAGGATGCGCGCCAGGGCGGCGTGCGCCGCGACGAACTGCTCCGGCGTGTCGGCCCGGATCACGCCGCGGCTCGCCGACAGGCACAGCGGCTTCAGGACGCAGGGATAGGGCGCGTCACGCGCGACCGCCGCGGGCGGCTCGCTCACCTCGTGCAGCGCCGACTCCGGCACCCGGACGCCGCGTTCGGCGTGCAGCACCCGCTGGCGGTGCTTGTCCCGCGCCGCCCGCGCCGCCGCCAGCGGATTGTGCGGCAGCCGCAGCTCCTCCGCGATCGCCGCCGCGATCACGGCCGTGTCGTCGTCCACGCCCACCACGGCCCGCAGGGGGTGACGCGCCGCGAACTCCCGCGCCTGCTCCGCCGCGCGCTCCGGATGCGCGAAGTCGAAGGTGACGAGCCGCTCCGGTTCCAGGGCGGCGAAGACGCTGGGGCGGTCGGTGGCGACGGTGAGGTCGAGGTCGAGCCGGCGCGCCGCCTCCACGAAGGCGGTCGCGCGATACGTCGTGCTGGGCAACAGAAGGAGGAGGCGCGGGCGGGAGGCGAGATCGGCCACGGCGCGCTCCCGGCCGCCTACTTCTTCGCAGCGGTCACGTACGGGTTGCTGCCCGCGGAGTGGTCGGTGACGTCGATGAGGCCGCGGATCTCGGGCACGCGTTTCTTCAGCAGCACCTCGATCCCCTGTCGCAGCGTCACGTCGGCCATGCCACATCCCTGGCACCCTCCGCCCATCCGGAGGAGCACCATCGCGTCCTGGACGTCGATCAGCTCCACCGTGCCGCCGTGGCGCGCGACCGCGGGGTTGATCTCCGCTTCGAAGAGATCGGCCACGCGGCCGTACAGCCGCTCGTCGTCCTCCGATGAGACCGGCGCGGCCTCGGCGATCAGCGGCCCGCCCGCCGCGAAGGCGGCCCGGATGGCGGCCCCAACCTGCTTCCCCGTCGCCGGCCAGGGCGTCGGCGTGGCCTTGGCGACGGTGACCGTGCCACCCGAGACCACGACTTCGCTGATGCCGGAGATGCCGAACAGCGCCTCGGCCAGCGGCGAGCCCTTCGCCTCCGCGGCGGATGCGAAGCGGCGCGCGCCGCCCTCGAGCAACGACTTGCTCACCACGAAGCGGCAGCGCTCCGTGTCGATCGGCTCGGCCTGGATGCGGATCTCGCGGTCCACGGATCGAAGTATCGGGCGAGCGTCCCCTTCCGGTCAACTCGCGGCCCGCGGTGATCGGCCTGCCCGCGGACGACGCCCGAAGGCCGCACAGGCCGCTCCTCGAAATTCGCGTCTACCGCTCGCGCGCCGCATTACTATTTTGTGGGCACGCTTCGGTACCGTCGCGGGCGGGCCCCATGTACTGGATCAGCAAATCGCTGCACGATCTTCAGGTCGCCTCCTGCATCCAGCCGATGACCGTTACGAGCGCCCAGGACCGATGAGACGGCGTCCATGACCCAGGCTCTTCCCGGGATCCCGCCGTCGCAGGCGGAGAACGAGCGGCGGCTGGTCTCGTTGTGCGCGATGCCCGCGGCGGAGGCGCTCGCGGCCCTCCAGACCAGTCCACGAGGGTTGAGCTCCGAAGAAGTGGAGCGCCGCCAGGCCGAATTCGGCCCGAACGAGCTGGCCCGCGGCAAGCGCCTGGGCTTCTGGGCGGACATCTTCCAGCGCTGCCGCAGCCCGCTGGTCGTCCAGCTCCTCATCATCGCGATCGTCTCCGGGATCATCGGGGAACTCGAGTCGAGCGCCATCGTCGGCGTCATGATCCTGCTCAGCGTGGGGCTCTCCTACGTCCTCGATCGCCGCTCGGGCCGGGCGGTCGAGTCCCTGGGCAAGCGGGTGCAATCGCGCACCCTGGTCCTCAGGGACGGCCAGGAAGCCGAGATCAGGATCTCGGAGGTCGTCCCCGGGGACATCGTCATCCTCCACGCCGGGTCGATCATCCCGGCGGACCTCCGGCTGCTGGCGGTCAAGGACTTCTTCGTCAGCCAGTCCGCCCTTTCGGGCGAGTCCATGGCGGTCGAGAAGTCGGCGGAGGCCGGCCCCGCTCCGGGCCAGGCGGCGGCGGACGTGACCAACGCCTGCTTCCTCGGCACCAACGTCACCAGCGGCACGGCGCGGGGCGTGGTGGTGAACACCGGGACCCGCACCCTGTTCGGGGCCATCGCCGAGCGCCTGACCGAGCGCCGGGAAGCGACCAGCTTCGATCGGGGCGTGCGGTCGTTCACGTGGCTGATGATCCGCTTCATGGTGGTCATGGTCTTCGCGGTGTTCCTCATCGTCGGGATCACGAAGGGCAACTGGGTGGAGGCGCTGCTGTTCGGGCTGTCCGTGGCCGTCGGCCTCACGCCCGAGATGCTGCCGATGATCGTCACGGTGAACCTGGCCAAGGGTGCGCTGACGATGGCCGGGAAGAAGGTCATCGTGAAACGGCTCCCCGCCATCCAGAACCTCGGCGCCATCGACATCCTCTGCACGGACAAGACGGGGACGCTGACCCAGGACGCGGTGGTGCTCGAGCGGCACGTCGGCATCACCGGCCTGGAGAGCCAGGACGTGCTGACCTACGCCTACCTCAACAGCTATTTCCAGACGGGCCTGCGCAACCTGATCGACCGGGCGGTGCTCGAACGCGTCGACCTGGACGCGGAACACGGCTGCCGCCTGGTGGACGAACTGCCGTTCGACTTCCAGCGCCGCCGGATGTCGGTCGTGGTGGACTACGAGGGCGACCACGTCCTGATCTGCAAGGGCGCGGTCGAGGAGATCTACTCCTGCTGCAACCGCTACCAGGTCGGCGACGAGGTCTTCGAGCTGCTCGACGTCATTCGCGCGGACCTGTTCGAGGAGGTCGAGGACCTCAACAGCCAGGGCTTCCGCGTCCTCGGCATCGCGTACCGGGAGTTCCCCCGCGAGCGGACCACCTTCACGACGGCCGACGAGAGCCAGCTGGTGCTGCTCGGGTACATCGCCTTCTTCGATCCGCCCAAGGACTCGGCGGAGTCGGCGCTGAAGCTCCTCACGGCGGCCGGCGTGAAGCTGAAGGTCCTGACCGGCGACAACGGACTGGTGACCAGGAAGGTGTGCCGGGATGTCGGGTTGCCGGTGGAGCGGATCGTGACAGGCGCCGAGCTTGCGCAGCTCGGGCCGGAGCAGCTGACCCGGGTCGCGCAGGACGTGGACGTGTTCGTCAAGCTGTCGCCCGTGCAGAAGGAGCAGATCGTACGGGCCCTCCAGCGCAGCAATCACGTCGTGGGGTTCATGGGCGACGGCATCAACGACGCGCCGGCGCTCAAGGCGGCCGACGTCGGCATCTCCGTGGATTCCGCGGTGGACGTCGCCAAGGAAGCCGCGGACATCGTCCTGCTGGAGAAGAGCCTGCTGGTGCTGGAGGAGGGGATCATCGAGGGCCGCAAGGTCTTCGCCAACATCACCAAGTACATCCGCATGGGCGCCAGCTCCAACTTCGGCAACATGTTCAGCGTCGTCGGCGCGAGCTACCTGCTGCCGTTCCTGCCGATGCAGCCGATCCAGATCCTGACGAACAACCTCCTCTACGACTTCTCGCAGACCGGCATCCCCACCGACCGCGTGGACGAGGAGCTGGTTGCGCGCCCGCTCCACTGGAACATCGACAACATCAAGCGCTTCATGGTCTTCATCGGTCCGATCAGCTCCATTTTCGACTACGCCACCTTCGGACTCATGTGGTGGGGGTTCCGTTGCGGTCTCTTCGTCGACGCAGCCACGAGCGCCGGGCAGCGCCTCCATCTCGCCAGCCTGTTTCAGACGGGGTGGTTCGTGGAATCACTGTTGACCCAGACCCTGATCGTCCACATCATCAGGACCAGGCGGATACCCTTCATCGAGAGCCGGGCGTCGCTGCCGATGACGCTGACCACCATGGCCGTGATGGGCATCGGCGCCTGGCTGCCCTACTCGCCGTTTGCCGGCGCGCTGGGGCTGGTCGCTCTCCCTGCGGTCTACTGGGCCTGGGTCGCCGGGTTCCTCCTGACCTACGCCGCGCTCACCCACGTCGTGAAGACCTGGTTCATGAAACGGTTCGGAGCTGAGTAGCGATGGACTCCCTGCTGGATGCCCTGCAAGAAGGCCGGTTGATCGAGCTGCCCGACAACAACCGGGATGACGCGCTGCACCTCCTCGCCCACATCCTCGAGGCGATCCCGTCCGTGCCCACCGGGACCGACGTGGTGGGGCTGGTCATGGAGCGGGAGCGCGTGTCCAGTACGTCCCTGGGGAAGGGCTGGGCGTGCCCGCATGCGCGCGTGCCGTTCGAGGAAGATCTCGTGTGCGTCGTGGGGTGGAGCCCGACCGGCATCGCCTACGAGCCCCAAGCCGAGCCCGTGTCGGTCATCGCCATGTATCTGGTGCCGTCGAACCAGCGGAATCACTACCTGCGCGAGATCTCCCTGCTCGCCAAGGCGCTCAACGCGTATGCGGACCCGGAGAAGCTGCGCTCCGCGAAAGAACTCAACGACGTTCGCAACTACCTGCTCGAGCTGATCGGCTCGACCAAGGACACGGTGGGCCCCGATGCGCGGGCCCGGATGATCCAGCTGCAGGGGAAGCAGACGATCCAGGCCCTGACGGCGCCCGACCTCTCCAGCCTGATCGTCGAACCGTTCACCGTGGTCGCCGGTCCCGGCCTCAAGGCCGTGGCGCTCACGCAGAACGCCGGCCTGAGGGAATTCCTCGACGCGACGGCGGGCCTGACCGAGCGCCTCGAGGCCGATGGGGCGTTCCAGGACGGCGTCTGGCGCCTGGTGAAGCGCGGCGTGCTCACGTATCAGGGCGGGCGCGTGGTCTACGACTGCCTCGCGATCAAACTCCAGGGCGGGGGCGCGTCGCCGCCCAAGTAGCGACCCGAGCGTGACGCCGGGAAGGAGGGGCACGTGACCGACTTCTGCGCTGCGATCCCGAAGGCGGAGCTGCACCTCCACATCGAAGGCACGCTCGAGCCCGAGCTGATGTTCGAGTTGGCGAAGCGCAACGGCATCCGGCTGCGCTTCCCGTCGGTCGAGGCGGTCCGCCGGGCGTATCAGTTCACCAGCCTGCAGTCCTTCCTCGACATCTACTACGAGGGCGCCAAGGTCCTGCTCCGCGAGCAGGACTTCTACGACCTCACCTGGGCGTACCTGGAGCGGGCCCACGCCGACGGCGTGCGCCACGCGGAGATCTTCTTCGATCCGCAGACGCACACGGACCGCGGCATCGCGTTCGAGACCGTGTTCTCGGGGCTTCGCCGCGCCCTGGACGACGCGGAGCACGCGCTCCGGATGTCGTCGCGCCTCATCCTCTGCTTCCTCCGGCATCTCACGGCCGAGGCGGCGATGGAGACGCTGAAGGCGGCGCTCCCCTTCAAGGACGGCCTCGCCGCGGTCGGGCTCGACTCCTCCGAGGTCGGGCATCCGCCCCGGAAGTTCGCCGCCGTCTTCGAGCGCGCCCGCGCGGCGGGGCTGCTCGCGGTCGCCCACGCCGGCGAGGAAGGGCCGCCCGAGTACATCTGGGAGGCGCTCGACGTACTGCAGGCGCGGCGGATCGACCACGGCGTCCGCTGCCTCGAGGACCCGCGCCTCGTCGAGCGGCTGCGGGCCGACCGGATCCCGCTCACGGTCTGCCCGCTGTCGAACGTCAAGCTGCGCGTCTTCGCGACGATGGGCGAGCACAATCTCAAGCGGCTGCTCGCGGCGGGGTTGTGCGTGACGGTGAACTCGGACGATCCGGCCTACTTCGGCGGCTACATCGCGGCCAACTACCGCGCCGCCGAGCAGGGGCTGGGCTTGAGCCGGGAGGACCTGCTCACGCTGGCGCGGAACTCCTTCCGGGCATCGTTCCTCGCGCCGCCGGAGAAGCACGCGCGTCTGGCGGAGGTGGATCAGTTCGAGGCGGGACTCGCGACCATGTCCTGAGCGCGGCCGCGGCGGCCGTCCGCCCTACCGCACCAGCCCGGGATAGAGCCGCGAGGCGATCGTCAGCAGGACCACGAACGCCCCTGCCTGGACCGCGAAGTCCGCCCCCACACCGAAGAGGCTGTGCCCGCCCTGCACCATCAGCCCCCGCAGCGCATCCACCACATACGTCAGCGGGTTGACGCGCGCCACGACCTGGAGCCAGGGCGGCATGATGGCGAGCGGGTAGATGGCGTTGCTGGCGAAGAAGAGGGGCATCGTCAGCACCTGCCCGATGCCCATGAAGCGCTCCCGCGTCTTCACGAGGCACGCCACGATGAGCGAGAAGGTGGCGAACAGGGCGGAGCCGAGCATCACCATGGCGGCCACGCCGATGAGGGCGAGGGGCGAGAACTGGAGGTGGATCCCGAGCACCAGCGCCAGCACGTAGATGAGCACGGCCTGCGTGAGGCCGCGCAGCCCCGCCGAGATCGCCTTGCCCATCACCAGCGCGCCCCGGTACGCCGGGCTCACCAGGAGCTTGTGGATGATGCCGAGGTCGCGCTCCCAGATGACCGCGATGCCGAAGAAGATCGCGCTGAACAGCACGCTCTGCGCCAGCACCCCCGGGGCCATGAACTCGAGATAGGTGAGATTGCCCGTGGGGATGGCGCGCACGCGGGTGAAGACTTCGCCGAAGACGATGAGCCAGAGCGCGGGCTGGACGGCGCGCGTGAGCAGCTCGGTCGGGTCGCGGGCGAGCTTCCGGACTTCGGCTTCGGCGATCGCCAGGCTCTGGCGGACGAAGCCCGAGACGGGGTCGGCGTCAGCCGAGGCGGCGAGCGGTACTGCGGGTGCGGCGGACGTCACGGTATCCCCCTCCGGCTTCGATGGTTCCTCCGGCCACGCCGGCGAAGACGTCGTCGAGGGTCGCGTCGGGGCCGATCCGGCCCTTCAGCTCCTCCGGCGTGCCCCGGGATGCGACGCGGCCGCGATGCATGATCGCCAGCTCGTCGCACAGCGCATCGGCCTCTTCCATGTCGTGGGTCGAGATCAGGATGGTCGTGCCCTGCCGCTCCTGCAGCTCCTCCAGGCGCTCCCACACGGCGCGGCGCGCCAGCGGGTCGAGCCCGATCGTCGGCTCGTCGAGGAACAGGACCGCGGGCTGGTGGAGCATCGCCTGCGCCAGCTCCAGCCGCCGGATCATCCCCCCGGAGTAGGTGCGCACGAGCGCGTCGGCGGCCGCCGCCAGCCCCATGAACTCGAGCGCGGCGTCGATGCGCGCGCGCCGCTCCGCGCGCGGGATCCGGTAGAGCTTCGCCGACAGCACGAGGTTCTCGCGCGCGGTGAGCGCGCCGTCGGCCGAGACCATCTGCGGCACGTAGCCGATGCGCCGCCGGACGTCGCGGGGATGCGCCGCGACCTCGAACCCCGCCACCCACGCCGTGCCCGACGTCGGCGGCAGCAGCGTGGTGAGCATCTTGATGGTGGTCGTCTTCCCGGCGCCGTTGGGGCCCAGGAGGCCGAAGATCGCGCCCTGCCGCACTTCCAGGTCGAGGTGGTCCACCGCCACCAGCGCGTCGTAGCGCCGCGTGAGCGCGGTGGTCGCGATGACGACGTCGCTCATCGCTATGCGGCCGCCGGCTTCAGCGCCTTGAGGGCGTCGTCGGTGGATCGCACCCGGCCGAGGCGCGGGAAGATCTGGGTCACGGCGAACTGATGCGCCTCGGCCGCCATGGCCGCCATGGCGTCTTCCGCGAAGACCAGCTCGTAGCCACGCTCCCACGCGTCGCGCGCGGTGGACTCGACGCCGAAGTTCGTGGAGATGCCGCCCAGGATGATCGTCCGGACGCCGCGGCGGCGCAGCACGAGATCCAGCTCCGTCCCGTAGAAGGCCCCCCACTGCCGCTTGGTGATCACGACGTCGCCCGGCATTGGGCTGAGCTCCGGCACCAGCTCGCTGAAGTCCGGCGGCACGTTGCCCGCGCTCCACGGCGCGGCGTCCACCTTCTGCGAGAGGCGGTCCCGGCCGTCCGCCGCGTACGCGACGCGCACCAGGACGACCGTCGCGCCGACCTCCCGGCAGCGCTGCACCAGCCGCTGCGCCCGCTCGACGACGTGGGCGGCGGCGTGCGGGGCGGTCTGGCGGCCCACGATGCCGCGCTGAAGATCGATCAGCACGAGCGCGGTCGTGCGGGGGTCGAGCGAAAGCTGGTCCATGACGGTCCCTCGATTGAAGAGTGCCTACAACCCGGCGCGCTGCGCGGCGAGACGACCCAGGGCGGACCAGTCGAGGTCCCCCATGCCGGCGGCGATGGCCGAATCGAACTGGTCGCGCACCAGAGCGGCCAGCGGCATCGGCACGCCCCGCGCCTCGGCCGCCTCCATCACCAGGCGGACGTCCTTGAGGCCGAGCCGGAGCTTGAAGCCCGCCGGCTCGTACCGCTGCTGCGCGATGAGCGCGCCGTAGTTCTTGTACATCGGCGACTGCATCAGATTGTCGTTGACGATCTCCAGGAACAGCGCCGGCTCGACCCCCGACTTCCTGAGCAGGGCGAACGCCTCGGCCAGGCTCTCGAGCATGGCGACGATCACGAAGTTGCCGGCGAGCTTCAGCGTGTTGGCCGCCGACGCCTCCGCGCCGATCACGAACAGCTTGCGCCCGATCGCCTCGAGCAGCGGCCTCACGCGCTCGATGGCGAGCGCCGGTCCGGCGGCCACCACCACCAGCCGTTGCGCGGCCGCGGCGTCCGGCCGCCCGAACACCGGGGCGGCGACGTACTGCTGGCCCCGCGTCGCGTGGGCCTCCGCGAGGCGGCGCGACAGCGCCGTGCTGATCGTGGACAGCGAGACGTGGATGCCGTCCCGCGGCAGCGCCTCCAGCACGCCGCCTCCCCCGAAGACGGTCGCCTCCACGGCCGCATCGTCCGCGAGCATCGTCAGGACCACGTCCCCGCGGCTGGCGTCGGCCGTCGAAGCGCCCACCCGTGCGCCGTCCGGTTGGAGCGCTTCCGCCCGACTCGAGGTCCGGTTGTACACCGTGATCCAGTGCGGCGTCTTCAGCAGGTTGCGGGCGATGGGCAGACCCATGGCGCCCAGACCGATGAACCCCACGTTCATGATGAGTTCCCCGCTCAGTCCGGGACGTCCGGGGGCGCGGGTCGCGCAGTCGCACCGGAAGGCGCCGCTCGCAGGTACTGCGCCGGCCACGACGCGCTCTGCCCCAGCTCGCGCGCGGCCCGCATCGGCCAGTAGGGATCGCGCAGCAGCTCGCGCGCCAGGAGCACCGCGTCCGCCTGGCCGGCGCGGACGATCCGGTCCGCCTGCGGCGGCTCCGTGATGAGGCCCACGGCCCCCGTCAGCACCCCCGCCTCGCGGCGGATCCGTTCCGCGAACGGTACGTGATACCCCGGAGCGACGGGGATCTTCGCGTGCGCCACGAGGCCGCCCGACGAGCAGTCCACGAGGTCCACGCCCAGCGGTCCGAGCGCTCGTGCCAACTCCACCGATTGCTCGACGTCCCACCCTCCCTCGACCCAGTCCGTCGCCGAGAGGCGGATGAACAGCGGCAGCCGCTCAGGCCACTCGCTGCGCACCGCCTCGACGACCTCCCGCACCAGCCGCGTGCGGTTCTCGAACGGGCCGCCGTAGCGGTCGCTCCGCTGGTTGCTGAGCGGCGAGAGGAACTGGTGCAGCAGGTAGCCGTGCGCGGCGTGCAGCTCGACGACCTCGAAGCCGGCCTCGCGCGCGCGCCGCGCCGCGGCGGTGAAGTCGCGCACCACGAGCTGGATGGCCTGCGCGGTCAGAGCCGCGGGTGTCGCATAGCCTTCGAACGCCACGGCGCTCGGCGCCACGGCCGTCCACCCGCCCTCGGACGCCGGCACGCTCCCCGGCTTGCCGTCCCAGGGCCGATAGGTGCTCGCCTTGCGGCCGGCGTGCGCGAGCTGCATCCCGGCGCGGCTCCCCTGCCCGCGCACGAACCGGACGATCCGGGCCAGCGGCTCGACATGCTCGTCCTTCCAGAGCCCGAGGTCCTGCGGTGTGATGCGGCCCTCCGGCGTGACCGCCGTGGCCTCGGTGAACACCAGGGCGGCGCCGCCGACGGCGCGGCTGCCCAGATGCACGAGGTGCCAGTCCCCGGCGAATCCGTCCTCGCTCGAGTACTGGCACATGGGTGAAACGAAAACGCGGTTGTGGAACTCGAGACCGCGGATCTGGAGACCCTCGAAGAGACTCGGCACGGCGACTTTCCCTCGTGAAGACGCGCTGGCCTGCGCTGCGTATCATACGAACGAATCCCGCCGGGCGCTGCGGAGGCAATGCTCCGGCCCGGCACCTCGAACCCCGGCTAGACTGCTGGGTAACATTACTCCGTCGCCGCAGGGCGAGTCCCGAGCAGGGCGAACGCAGGTCCGGTCAGGAGGAGCCATGGCTTCCCGGATGATTCTCACGCGCGGCGCGGTCGCGGCGGCTGCTGCGGCTGCATTCGCCGCCGGGTGTCACGAAGCCGCCAGCCCGCTGACCGGGGTCCTCACGCACCTCGTCGTCGTCTCCGGATCGGACCAGACCGGGGACGTCGGTGCGGCGCTTGCGAGCCCACTGGTCGTGCAGGCCCTCGACGGCGCCAACCACCCGGTCGGCGGCGCGGTGATCGCGTGGACGGTCACGGGTAGCGGCACGATCTCGCCCGAGAGCACGACCACCGACGCGGCGGGCATGGACTCCGTGCGCTGGACGCTGGGGCCCAGAGCCGGCGTGGAGGCCGCCACGGCGTCCGCCGCCCGCTATCCGGGCGTCTCGGCGACCTTCCTGGCCGGCAACGGGGCGGTGATCATGGGCAACCTGGCCGTCGGCAACCCGAGCCCCACCGGCATGTTCGCCCTGGCGGGCGCGGCGGCCCGGGCCAGGTCGCGCGCCGCGCCGGGAGCGGCGGCCCTCGCGGCGCGGCACCCGCGCACCAGCGACCGCGGGATCGTGGTGGTCTTCCGCAGCGACGTGCTCCGGCTGGCGAGCGCCGGATCGGCGGCGTATCGCGCGACCGGCGTCGCCCGCGCGGCGGCGGACGTGCTGACGCAGCGATTGGCGGCGATCACCAGGGGCTTCGCGGTGCAGGACGCGCGCGTCTCACCCGCCATTCTCGCCGCGCACGTCACCCTGGCGGACAGGGCCCAGCAGGGTACGGTGCTGGCGGCGTTGCAGGCCGATCCGGCGGTGGCCTGGGCGGGCCCCGACGCCGTGATCTCGATTCGCGACGGCGCGCCCGCCCCGCAGGCGGCGCGGCCGCTGCTCCGGTCCGGCGCCGCGGTCCGGCCGTCGGCTTCCACGTCGCTGCCCAACAGCCCCGACTACTTCGCGCAGGCGTGGGGGGCGAACATGGTGGACCTGCCGCGGGCGTGGGCCGTCGCCACCGGGAGCCCGGCAGTGACCGTGGCGGTGGTGGACATGGGCGTACGGTTCGACGATCCCGCACTCGCACCCAACCTGACCACCGACGGCTACGACTTCGTGGAGCAGATTCCGCTGGCGAGCTTCGGCTACGACTCCATCGGCCACTACTGCTCGAGCGGCGTCCAGTTCACCACCATCGACGGCAACGGCGGCCCACATCCCGACGCGACCGATCCCGACGACGTGATGCTCGACAGCCTGGGCAGCTGCTGGTCGCACAACCCGCTCGGCGACCACGGGCAGTGGACCTCCGGGATCATCGGTGCGGCGGGCAACAACAACGGCCCGGTCACGGGCGTGAACTGGTCGGTGCGCATCCGTCCGATCCGCGTCCTCGGCATCACGGGGGACGGCATCGCCTTCGACGTCGCGCAGGGCGTGCTGTACGCCGCGGGCCTGCCGGCGCTCGGCGCCGGGGACTCGCTGGTCACCGCGCCGTCCCGGGCCCCGATCATCAACCTCAGCCTGGGGAGCCCGTCGGACGATCCGTCGCTGTCGAGCGCGGTGGCGGCCGCCGTGAGCGCGGGCTGCCTGGTCGTCGCGTCGGCGGGAAACTCCACCTGGGACCTCCCGACCTACCCTGCAGCCTACCCGGGAGTGATCGGCGTCTCGGCGGTGGGGATGGATGGGCAGATCGCGTCGTACTCCAACGCCGGGACGTACGTCGCGGTCGCGGCGCCGGGCGGCGAGTTCCGGCTGGACGACAACGGGGGCGACGGCGTGCTGGGACTCGGGTGGGATTTCACGGCCGGCCTGCCGACCCTGCTGTTCGGCTACGGCACCTCCGCGGCCGCGCCTTACGTCTCAGGCGTCGCGGCCCTCCTGCTGGGCCATCAGGTCGGGCTCACTGCCGCGCAGCTCACCGCCCGCATCGAGCAGTACGCCTCGCGACCGCCCAACGCCAGCCGCGACGACAACTACGGCTGGGGGATCGTGGACGCCTACAACGCGCTCGTGCAGCAAAGCGGTCCCGTGCGCCGCGTGCGCGTCGAGCTGTTCGACGCGTCCGGGGCGTTGGCGCGGGCCGCCGCTGCGGACTCCGCGGGCGCTTTCGTCTTCGCGAATCTGAGCCCGGGCACCTATCACCTGATGGCGGGCGAGGACGAGGACGGCGACGGCCTCATCGGCCTGCCCGGGCGCCGGCTGGGATGGGACGGCGGTGTCGGCGCTCCGGTCACCTTCTCCGAGACGGCCCAGTCTCCGCTGCAGACGGCCGGCGTGACCATCGGCATGCCGATGGAGTCGGAGCCGAACGATCAGATCTCCGAGGCCAACAGCCTGGACGTGAACAGCTACGTCGTCGGCAACATCACGCCGCCCGACGTACAGGACGTCTACGGCGTCAGTATCCCGACCGCGGGCCAGTACACCTTCGAGACCTCGGGCGTGACGGGGTCGTGCGGATTCGGTCTCGAGCTGGATACGAAGCTCGTGCTGACCAGCTCCAGCGGCGTCACGATCGCGAGCAACGACGACGAGGGCAGTTTCACGGGGCCCGTCTGCTCCAAGATCACGACGAACCTGTCACCGGGGCGCTACTACGTGACGGTCACGGGGTCCACGGCCAACAGCCTGGCCAATCGCGGCCGCTACCGGCTGCAGGTCCGCTCGGGCACCTGAGCGGCGTCGTCAGCGGCTGGTCAATGCGGCCCCGCGCCGCGCGGAGCTGAAGGGCGGCCTGATTGAGGGGAGCCACATCAATGGGGACGACGGCCTGGACCGACGTGCTGGACGATGCCGCGCTACAGGAAGGCCAGATGGCGCCGGCCTATCCGCTCGGAGTCAATGTCGTTCTGGCGCGCGTCGGCGGCACGGTCTACGCCATGTCGGGCCGGTGCGCGCACATGGCGTGCCCGCTGTCCGCGGGCAAGCTGGACGGCTACACGATCACCTGCCCGTGCCACGACTGGCGGTTCGATGTTCGCAGCGGCGCATTCCTGGATGCGCCCGAGCTTCGCCTCCCGGTGTATCCCACCAGGACCGAAGCGGGCAGGCTCTTCGTCAATCTCGCGTGAGGAGGGACGACCATGAAGAAGGTCAGCATGTATACGCTTTCGACCTGTCCGTGGTGCCGCAAGACCAAGAAGTTCTTCACCGAGCGCAACGTCCCCTTCACGTACGTCGACTACGACCTCGCCGACGCCGCGACCCAGGATGCCATCACGCGGGAGCTGGACGCCGAGGGTGCCACTGGTTTCCCGTTCGTCAGGATCGACGGTGAAACCATCGTGGGCTATCAGCCGGACCGCTACGCGAAGGCGCTGGGCCTGTGAGGCGAGGCTGAATGGACACTGACGCGCGGAAGAAGGCGCTGCGCTACTTCTTCGAGAAGGTCGTCCGGCCGCTGGGCTTCAAGTTCACCCCCGACGCCGAGCTGGTGGATTTTCTTCTCGAACAGGAGGTGGCGTTGGAGGCCAAGCATGGCGTCCCCTTCTGCCCCTGTCAGCCGTTGCGGCGCGACCGGGCGCGCGACATGCGGATCGTCTGCCCGTGCATCCCGTTCCACCGCCAGCACTTCGACGCCATCAGACGTTGCTGGTGCGGGTTGTTCGTCCACCAGGACGTCACCGACCCGGACAGCCTGCCCCAGCTGTCGCCACGGGAGGTGGGCCTTGAGTGAGAGGTTCGTTCGGGCGATCCGCACCGGCGAGGTGGCGCCCGGCGGGATGAAAGCCGTCGAGATCGAGGGACGCGAGATCGTCATCTGCAACTGCGGCGGGACCTACCGCGCCATCCAACGGCGCTGCGGCCACATGAATGCGCCGCTCGAACTGGGGACGCTCGACGGACCGTTCGTCACCTGCGCCATGCACTGCGTTCAGTTCGACGTCACCACCGGCGCCGCCCTTTCCGGCCCCGTCCCGGCGGATCTCGGCGACGTAAGCCCCCTGCCAATTGTCGCCAGATATCTGCAGCACGTGGGTGCGCAGATGAGTCACATCCGC
>Ga0187849_1001785_pt1 | contig 22110 bp, 22 predicted proteins | sample June2016WEW_4_10_2_FD_132412 | JGI IMG/M metagenome (GOLD analysis project Ga0187849, IMG submission 132412) | Peatland microbial communities from SPRUCE experiment site at the Marcell Experimental Forest, Minnesota, USA - June2016WEW_4_100 | ecosystem: Environmental > Terrestrial > Soil >...
CGGGCATCGGGCAGAGCCTGCTGCGTAAGAGGCGAGAGCTCGGCACGCGGAGCACGGGAGGACCGTCATGAAGGCTGCTGTCTATACACGAACGGGAGCAGCGCGCGACGTGCTGCACCTCGAGGACGTTGACCGTCCCGAGCCGGCGGCCGGCGAGGTCCGGGTTCGGGTCTGCGTGTCCGGGGTCAACCCGACCGACTACAAGACTCGTTCGGGCGCAACGGCGCGGCCTATCGATGGGTTCCAGATCCCCAACCAGGATGGAGCCGGGATCGTCGATGCGGTGGGTGAGAGCGTCGACCCAGCCCGGGTTGGCCAAGAGGTGTGGATCTGGTTCGCCGCCACTCGCCGCTGGGGAACGGCCGCTCAGTGGACGGTGGTCCCCCAGGAGCAAGCCGTTCCCTTGCCGGCTGGCGCCTCGATGGACCTCGGGGCGAGCCTCGGCGTGCCCGCCATGACTGCGCACCGCTGCCTGCACGCAGATGGCCCGATAACCGGCAAGTCGGTGCTCGTCGCTGGCGGGGCCGGGGCGGTCGGTCACTTCGCTATCGAGCTGGCCCGCCACGACAGAGCCCGGGTCGCCACGACAGTGAGCAGCACGGACAAGGCCCGCTTGGCAGCTGCTGCCGGAGCGGACCTCGTCGTCAACTACCGCAAGGACGACGCCCGCGAGCGGCTCCGTCGATTCGCCGCGCCAATGGACCGAATCGTGGAGGTGAACCTCGCCGCAAACCTCGAGCTCGACCTCAGCCTCTCCGGTGCGACAACCACGATCGTGACCTTCGCGGCCACTGCCGAGGATCCCGCCCTCCCGGTGCGAGCGTGCATGAACGCCAACGTAACCCTCCGCTTCGTGCTGCTCTACGGGGTGCCGAAAGACGAACTGACGCGCGCCGCCGACGACATCAATCGGGCGATCGTCGCCGGAGCTCTGACCGAGCTGCCGGTCCACCGCTTTTCCTTCGACGACATCGCAGCCGCCCATGAAGCGGTCGAGGCTGGCATCGTCGGCAAGGTTCTCGTCGACATCGAATGACACCGAGTGACTGGAGGGCCTTGACAACTACACGGCGCCATACATGGGCCAGCCGCACCCAACAAGATTCTCTGGTGACCGATGATGCCGTGGCTGAGCGGCCTTGTGTCCTTTCAGGCCAGAGGGACCTTGCGGTCTTCTGAAAGCTGTCTAAGTTCAGGCCGACTCGTCGGAATCAAGGGCCTCTCAAAGCCTCGCTGACGAACGCCAGCGCTGCGGAAGACCCTTGACACCGACCTCCGAGTCGTCTGCTCTAGCCGAAGCCACGACGCACCGCCCGAGTTGTCGGCCGGCGGACTTCCGGAAAGAAAAGGTCAACCGTGCAACGCGGCTGCTATCTCAGCGCAAGCTTTGTGCCGAAGAACCCGTTCACACGAATCTTCTCAACGACGAAGTCTCCGCTCACTGGCTCCAGCCCCTCGACAGGGGCAGCTCCCCAGGTTCCTCGGACAAGGGCGTTCACATCCTTCAGACCCTTGAAAAGGGGCGCGTTCACCTTGAGTCCCACTGCCCCAGGCTCCACGATGTAGTGCACGTGGATGACGGGTGCTCCCTGGCGGCGAGCTTCGGCCACAAGCAGCGCACGTTCGCCACAACATTCTGGGACTTGGCGTGCAAAGGTGCCCCAGAATCGGCCCAGGCCCCACCATCGCTGAGCACGTCGTTCTGCATATCCTGAATAGTCAGCGCCATCTTTGACGGCTCGATCCGAAACCTCTCATCTGCAGTCATCGTTCTCCTTAGTTCATGTACGACAAGCGGTTACCACCAACGCGCAACTGAACCGAATACAGCGAGGTAGAGGCGCAAATGAACAGTGTCTTCCAGTCGGCATGACCGAAGTTGATGTTGCCGACGTTCTCGGGAACAGGTATCCGCCCTAGCAGCTTGGCACTCGGGCCGATGACCCAGACTCCGCCCGGCCCGGTCACGTAGATATTCCCGCGCTCGTCGCACTTCATCCCGTCAGGTATGCCCTCCTCTATATCTCCAAACCCGATCTTGTCGAAGAAGATCGACCCGTTGCCGATGGACCCGTCGGCTGCGACGTCAAAGACCCTGATTTGCGCACGCGGACTGTCATTGATATAGAGGAGCGACTCGTCGGGCGAGAAGCAAAGGCCGTTCGGCTGCTCGAAGTCATCTACCAGCAGCTGGAGAGCGCCACCCGACGGCGCCACCCGGTACACGCCCTGGAACGAAAGATCTTGCGCTCGTTCTACACCGAAGCCTGGCATCCGACCATAGGTGGGATCGCTGAAATAGATGCTGCCGTCGGAGGAAACCACCACGTCGTTTGGACTGTTGAGCTCATGGCCGTCGAAGTGCGACGCGACTGTCTCGCGAGTTCCGTCGACCCGCTCGCGAACGACCGAACTCGTCGCATGCTCGCAAACGAGCAGGTCACCGCTCACCTCGTAGGTCATGCCATTGCCTTTGTTGCTCGGTTGCATCACCACGCGTACGCCGTCCTGCGCGTCCCAACGGCGCCGCGTGTCACCGGGCATATCGCTAAAAAGCAGAAACCGGCCGGCACTGTTCCACACGGGACCCTCGGTGAAGGTAAATCCCGTACCCAGCTTCTCAACCTGTGAGCTCTCTGGGACCAACTCGTAGAAATCAGCGATGTTATGAATGTCCATTATCTGCCTCTTTGTCTTGGATAAGGAGACAGAAGGCTACTAGAAACGCCCTCATCTTCATCGACCTTGATCATTTCAAGTCGGTCAACGACTGATTCGGCCACGCGGCCGGTGACCGGCTCCTGACCGAAACGGCCGACCGCCTTCGTGGAGCAGCGCGCAAGGGCGACACTGTCGGCCGCGTCGGCGGTGACGAGTTCATTGTCATCTGCCCAAGTGTCCACAGCGCAGCTCAGGCGATCAGGGTCGCCGAGCGCGTGGCTGCGGCCACCACCGCCACCGTCGATGTCGGCAACGTCGTGGTCGAGCTGCGGACGAGCGTCGGCGTCGCCTGGACGACCAAAGCGCTCGACGCTGACGCCTTCATCGCCCGGGCCGACTCCGCGATGTACGAATCAAAACGGGCGTCCCGCAAGGGCGTGACGCTGTTCGCAGCCGACTCGGACGCAAGCCCGGCTCCAGGTCGTCGCGAACCCACGAGCCGCGGGTGAGCTCACACGACAAGTCGTCGCAGATGATCAAGTCAAGACGTGCCAGGTGGCGCGAGTCATGCAGCCTCTAGCAGCACCGCCATACCCTGGCCGCTGCCGACGCACATCGTCACGACGCCGCGTCGCAAGCCGCGCCGGCGCAACTCGTGCAGGAGCTTGAGGACCAGGACGAGGCCAGTCGCGCCGACCGGGTGCCCGAGGGCTATCGCACCACCGTTCACGTTCACCTTCGCCTCGTCTAGCTTCAGCTCACGGATGACCGCGACAGTCGAGGACGCGAAGGCCTCGTTGAGCTCGATCAAGTCGATGTCCGCCACGTCGAGACTGGCTCGTTGTAGCAGCTTGCGGACTGCAGGGATCGGGCCCGTTCCGAACAAGGTGGGCTCCACTCCGGCCGAAGCCCAACCGGTCACGTAGCCGTCGACCGCATACCCGCGGTCTCGCGCCACGGTTTCGGTGCACAGGAGGAAGGCCGCCGCCCCGTCGTTGATACCGGACGAGTTGCCAGCTGTAACCGTGCCCTGGGGATCGAACGCCGGCTTCAGCTTCGCGAGGGCCTCGAGCGTCACTCCCCTTCTTGGATGCTCGTCGACCGAGAACCAATTGGGCACCGCACCTTTCTTCGCGATATCGATCGGCACGATCGCGTCGGCGAACCACCCCGCGTCTATCGCCTCGAGCGCACGGCGCTGACTCTCGACAGCCCAACGGTCCTGGTCCTCGCGAGAGATCCTGTAATCGGCCGCGACCTTCTCGGCCATCGGGCCGGCGTCCCCGAGCACGTAATCTGCAAGGAAGTCGATGAGGACTCCGTTGCCTAGCCGGTAGCCTCTGCGGGCCTTCTCGAGCAGGTAGGGGGTGTTGCTCATGGATTCCGTCCCCGCGGCGACCCCAACCTCGACGTCGTCGCGAAGCAGGTCCTGGCTGAGGCTCGTGATCGCCCGAAGGCCGGAGGAGCAGTTCATGTTGATGCTGTAGTCGTCCGCCTCGACGGGGATCCCCGCCCGCAAGAGGACGTGACGGGCCGGATTTCCCCCCCGGGTGACCTGAATGTTCTCGCCGAGCACCACGCGTTGCACCTGAGCGGGCTCAGCGCCTGCGCGCGCGAGGCATCCCTTCACCACTTCGGCACCGAGGTCCAACGCCGAGATCTCCTGCAGCGAGCCGCCGAACTTGCCTATAGCCGTACGCACGCCACCAGAGAGAGCTATCCGTTGTTCTGTCATTTGCGTCTACTTCTCCTTTGACATCTGTTTGGAACGGTCCATCACCACACCAGTCCCCCGCCGACCTCGATGACCTGGCCGGTTATGTACTTCGCCGTATCGCTGCCCAGAAATGCAACGAGACCAGCGACGTCAGCCGGCTCACCGGCATGACCAAGCGGTATCCGGGCCACGACGGCGTCCCACATCTCCTGGGACAATGCCCGCGTCATGTCGGTCTCTATGAAGCCAGGGCAGATCGCGTTCGCCCTCACCTGGAAGCGACCACCTTCCCGGGCCGTCGTCAACATGAGGCCGACGAGGCCCGCCTTGGCCGACGCGTAGTTCGCCTGTCCGAGACTGCCGCGCCAACTGAGCGACGAGATGCCGACTATCGAGCCGCCGGTGGGTTGCTGCCTCATGACCTGCAAGGCTTTGCGCGTCGCATAGAACGCCCCGGTCAGATCGACGGCAAGCACATCGTCCCACTGCTCGTCTGTCATCTTGTGCAACATGGTGTCGCGATTGATCCCGGCGCAGTTGACCAGGATGTCGAGATGGCCGTGGGACGCGACAACGCTGTCGATCACCGATTCCATCTCGCCTTTCTTCGCGACGTCGCCGACCACACCTTCGACGGCAAGGCCCGAGTCGTGGAGCAACGTGCCGAGGTCGCGCACGTTGTCGGCGTTGATGTCACCGAAGACAACGGTGGCCCCGTCTCCGGCCAGATGCTCGACGATCGCCCTGCCGATCCCACGACCGCCACCCGTGACAACTGCGACTTTGCCTTGTAGGTTCATCAGTTACCGCTCCTGCCTTCCTTCTAGGGCCGTCCTGACACTCTGCAGATTGCGACTCCTCGGTCCGTCACAGGTCCGCCGTGAGGAGCATGCCGCCGTCGACGATCAGCAAAGTCCCCGTCACGTAGTCCGCGTCGGGGCCGACTAGAAACGAGACCGCGCCGGCGACGTCGCTCGGCTTCCCGGCATGTCCCAAGGGAATTCTCGGCACGATGTAGTCGACGTATTCCTCCGAGGCGCCCCCGGCCAGATTCGTGACTATGAAGCCTGGTCCGACCGCATTGACCGTGATGCCATACGGCGCGAGCTCACGCGCCAGGCTGCGCGTCAACATGAGCAGGCCTCCCTTGGAGGCGTCGTAGTCGGTCACATTTGTGCCCGGTGCCACCGAGTGCACCGATGCGACCGTGACGATCCGCCCTGGGGTGCCGGCACGTACCATCTCGCGGGCTACGGCTCGCGTGCAGATGAACGACCCCGTCAAGTTGACATCGACGGTGCGGCGCCATTGCTCGATCGGAAGCTCCAATACCGGAGTGACCGAGAGCACACCGGCGTTGCTGACGAGGACCCTTATCTCGCTGCCGTTTGTGACGATGTCTGCGACAACCGCCTCGAAACGTCTGGCGTCGGTGACGTCAACCACGTATGTTCCGGAACTGCCGGTGCCGCTGACCTCCTCGATCAGCTTCTCGGTCTCCTGCAGACCGTCTTCGTTGATGTCGATGATCGCAAGATCCCACTTCTCTTTGGCTAGGCGAAGTGCCACCGCCCGCCCGATGCCCGATCCCGCGCCTGTCACCATCGCTATGCCCGCGCTGGAGCTGATGCTCGTACCCGGGTCTGCGCTCATCGTGCCGGCACGCTCCGTTCTGCGCCCGATGAGCCGGGACCCGGCGCGCCTGCAGCGAGGCCCGCGTCAGCAATGACCTTGCAGTCCACGACCGCGACCCCGTGTGGTAGGGCAACCAAGGGATTGACGTCCACGGCGAGAACGGTCGGATCCACGATCAGTTCGGACACTGCCAGTATCGAGTCCACGATTGCACAGCGGTCGAGCAGGCCGCCGTCCGCGCGCGACTGGACCACGGCCGCACATGGCGAGCTCACGATCAGAGACTCGGCCTGGGCCCGCGTCAAAGGGGCCAGCGCCACAGCGACTTGGCCGACCTCCTCGACGTGGATTCCGCCGAGGCCGAAAATGACGATAGGCCCGAACTGCTGGTCCCGGAGACCTCCGAGGAAGAGCTCCAGGCCCCCTTCGACCATGGCCTGCACGACTACGCCTTGGCAGTCGATTCCGAGCTCATCGGCTTGGAGCATCAAGGCCCGCCAAGCTTCGCGGGCGGCCTCTTCGCTCTTGAGTCCGAGAGCGACACCACCGAGGCGGGCCCGATGAGCGACATTGGCGTCCCACTTCAATACCACCGGGTAGCCGAGCTTGTCGGCTGCGGCGGTGACTTCTTCCTCGTCAGCCGCAGTGACTGAATCCCAGCCTGGCAACCCTACGGCGTGTAGTCGCCCCAGGGCCACGGCGTGCGGCAGCTGGACACCCTCTCTCTGGCCGAGGACCAGCGCAGTGGCACCTGCCACCGTCCCCACCGATCCGTCATGGTGTATCGAGGCTGCATTCGGGCTCCGCTTGCTCTCGTCCTCCTTGGCCTGGCCGCGTCTTAAGAGCAGGCTAACGGCGCGCATTGCCGGGTGGAGACCCATCAGGCATGCAACATGGTGTTCCTCCAGGTAGTCACGCGCGACCGAGTCGACGCTTCCGGTCGTGAGCGAGATGACAACAACCGGCTTGCCGGCTTCGACCCCCGCACGGTGCGCAGCCATGACACCGTCGACGAAAGCGGGCGCGCTCTGAGCCGACTCCTCCCAGCCGTTCTTGGCGTCATAGGAGGCGAGCAGCACGTCCACGTCGGGATCGAGCGCCATGACCCTCGCCGCGGCATAGTGCGTCTTGACGTCGCCCTCGAAGATGCCCGCTCCTGTCGTGTCCAACGGGTTGGCCACTGTGGCGAACGGCGGAAGCAACGCCTGCAGCTCGTCCTTGGCCGCGTCGCCCAACTCGGCGAGCTCCAATTGGTTCTCCTCGACAGCATCGGCCAGGAGCAGCCGCTCTCCTCCCGATGTCGTGATGACACCAACGTGACGGCCGGCGAGATCCGGGCTTCGGCTTCCGAGCTCGATCAGCGCAAGAAACTCCTCGAGGTCCTTCGCCAGCAAGACGCCCGAGCTGGAGAACAGGCTGTCTTGGACGAGGGCGGAACCAGCGAGCGCGCCGGTGTGCGTCCGCGCTGCTCGTCCTCCGAGTCTGGTGCGCCCAGCTTTGAGAAGAACGACGAGCTTTCCCTTCTCGTTGGCAGACTGGATCGCGGACAGCACGTCTCTGCCGTCGTCGAAGCCCTCGACATAGCAGGCGATGACCTCCACGAGAGACTTCGTCGCGAAGTACGCGACGAAGTCGGCAAGGCCCAGGTCCGCCTGGTTTCCCATTGTCACCACGTGACTGAAGCTGATGCGCCGCTCGGCCGCCGCGCCCGCCAAGGTGCAAGCCAGTGCGCCGCTGTTGGAAACGAGGGCGACATTCCCAAAGTGCTTCTGCTCCACAAGTGGCCCGCTGTAGGGGGCGAAGCACTCCGCATAATTGGCGAAGCCGAGGCAATTCGGGCCGACGAGCGACATGGATCCGCGGGCGGCGAGGAGCTCGGTCTCGAGCTTCGCGCCGTCCCCACCGGTCTCGCGGAAGCCCGCCGCGAGCAGGACTGCCCCTGGGATTCCGAGAGCCGAGGCCGCGCGCACGACCTCGACGGTCGCACGCTGATTGACCGCGACAACGACCAGCTCAGGGACCTCCGGCAGCTCCTCGAGACTAGCGAAGGCCTGCACGCCGTTTACGAGCCGACGCGACTTGTTGATGAGGAATACACGGCCGCCGAAACCGACCGCTCCGAGGTTCCGAACCACGTTGCGCCCAGGGCCCGACGAGTCCGAGGCTCCGACCACGGCCACAGAGCGCGCCTCCATGAGCCCTGCGACTCTCTCCAGGCTCCGCCGGCGGGTCAAGCTCGCCTCAGAAGAACCCATGGTCACCTACACACCATCCCCCCGTTGACCCCCAAGACCCGCCCGGTCATGTAGCCCGCTCCGTCGGACAGCAAGAAGCTGATCGTCGCTGCCACCTCCTCGGGCCGGCCGTAGCGGCGAAGGGGAATCTTGGTCAGCTCGTGGGCCCGAATCTCGTCGCTGTCCCCCGCTGTCATCGGCGTGTCGACGAGACCGGGCGCTACCACGTTCACCGTGACACCCGCCTCTGCCTCCTCGAGTGCGAGCGACATGCTGTAGCCGATCAAGGCGGCCTTGGCCGCGCAATAGTGGCTGAAGCCGACGGAGCCGACCTCTGCACAATAAGAGGAGACGTTCACGATCCGTCCGAACCCGACCTCTTCCATACCATCCAGTGTGGCGAGCACGCAATGCACCGCGCCGATGACATGGACGTCGAACATCTCACGCCAATCGGCTACCGGGATATCGCGGAACAGTCTCTTGGCGCTCCCGATTCCCGCATTGTTGACGACGCCTAGAACGGGACCCAATCGTGAAGCGTCCTTGACTGCCTCCTGGACGTCCTTCAGCGACGTGACATCTAGGCAATAGCTGGCAATCCGATCGGTCCATTCCTCGGTTTCCGATCTGAACGTCTTGAGACGGGACTCGTCTCGGTCACATGCTGCGACGTTCCAGCCCGAGTCCAAGAGCGCGAGCACGTCTGCTTTTCCCATACCTCCCGCCGCGCCGGTCACCACCGCAACCTTTCTTTCGGGCGAAGAGCTCATGGCATCTACATCTCCCTTTGTTTCAGCTCAGACCTCATGGGCTGACCTCGGCGGTACGGCTCCACGGGACAAGCAATCTCTCGACCAGGACCACCAGCCCGAATGCGACAAGCACGAGCACAGACGAGGCAACGATCGACGCCCAGAGAAGCGGCGTGTCGAATTGGTACGTCGAGTTGATGATCATGTAGCCAAGCCCAGTATCGCTACTGATCCACTCGACGATGATGGCGCCCACCATGCTCGCACTTGCGGTAATACGCAGGCCCGCGAACAAGTAGGGCAGCGAAGTCGGCCACCGAAGCTTTGCCAGAACTTTCCAGCGGCTGGCATTGACGCTCCTGAACAGTTGCAGCATGTTCGGATCCACCGCTGCAAGGCCGCGCATCATGTTGACGAGCGTCGGGAAGAACGAAATGATGGCGGTCATCACGACCTTGGTCGTGAAGCCGCTGCCAAGTGTGACTATCGCAATGGGCGCCAAAGCTACGAGCGGGATACTCTGCAGGATGATGGCCAACGGATAAAGCGCTCGTCGCGCCGCGCTGACGTGCACGAACCATATGGACATCAGTACTGCGAGACCGTTCCCGATCGCGAAGCCCGTAGCCGCTTGGGCGATCGTGGGCACGGAGTTATCGGCAATAGACCGGAAGTTGTCCTTGAACGTCGAGGCGATCTTCAACGGCGACGGAATGAAGTACGGCTTCAAACCCAGCCACACCACAAGCAGCTGCCACAGGGCGAGAATGGCGACCACGACGACCAGGGGTATGAGCCATGACAAGGCGCGCTTCGCGGCCCGCGCTCTCAGATCCGACCGGCGTTCTCCGCGAGGACTGTCCCCAACAAGCGCCTCAACGGCTCTTTCGTCTGCGGCACTGGGCGTGTCAGTGAATGAGGACTTCACGCAGATACCTTCTTAGCTGTAGGAATTCCGGGGACACCCTCAAGGCGTCGGTTCTCGGCCTGGGCAGATTGACCTCGACACGTTCGATGATCCTTCCCGGTGCCGGACTCATCACCATCACCGTGTCGGAAAGGAACACCGCCTCTTCGATGTGGTGTGTCACGAAGAGAACCGAACAGTGCCGTTCCACCCAGATACGCAACAGCTCACTGTTCAAGAGCTCCCGCTGGAACTCGTCCAAAGCCGAGAACGGCTCGTCCATGAGCAGGATCGCCGGTTCCAAGGCGAGCGCCCTCGCGATGGAGACTCGCTGTCGCATGCCACCCGACAGCTGGTCAGGCCGGAAATCTTCGCACCCGCGGAGCCGCACCAGTTCCAAGAGCTCCTTCGCCCTGGAGGAGAGCGGAGAGGAGACCCTGGGCGCAGGCGGACAGTATCTTGGCGACGGCGACGAGCCAGATCGGACAGGGTGCCTGGACGCGGTCTTCGATCTCCCGGGTGAAGCCGAACTCCTGCGACATGGTCAACGCCACGGCCTGGACGCCCTGGAACATGATCGATATGGCGACCACGCCCGGCACGAGCACGGTCGCGAAGGCTGACTCGGCGACGGCGGCGGCATGACCGTGGCCGGAGCTGCCGACGCCTTGACCGATCGTGGGGAAGACATAGAGGAACACGAACACGAGCAGGAAGGGCTGGATGACAGTGCGCAGGCAGAAGATGACGATGTCCTTGCGCAGCACCACGAGGTCGCGCCGCATGAGCGCCCCGAGCGCGCTCCGGCTGGCGGTGAACGTCGAACGAACCGCTCCGAGGCCGATCTCCTGGCGGTAGGCGACGAGCCCGGCCGTGGTGGCCGCGTCGGCTGCCGCGATCTCCCGGGCGGTGAGCGCCGGTGTCGCGCCGCCGTCGGGGGAAGTTGCGGTCGTCCTCATCAGTCGCGCAGCTCGTTGCCGGTGAGGGCTATGAACACCGTCTCGAGTGTCGGCTCGGAGATCGAGAGGTCGCTCACGACTATCCCGGCATCCTCGGCCACGTTCACGACCCGTGGCAGCAGGCCGTGGCCAGGGTTGCGCACGTAAAGCTCGACCCCACCGTCGACGAGGCGCGTCCGGACCGCCCCCTCGACGTTTTCCTCGAGCAGCTCGGCGAGCGCTCGAGCGTCGCCCGGGGTCCGCACCGTCACGATCGTGTCCGCGTCGATGCGCTGCTTGAGCGCCGCCGGGGTGTCGAGGGCGAGGATCTTGCCGTGGTCCATGATCGCGACGCGGTCACAGAGCTGGTCCGCCTCCTCCATGTAGTGAGTTGTCAACATGATCGTCTGACCCTGCTGGTTCAGATTGCCGAGGATCTCCCACAACGCGAGGCGGCTCTGCGGGTCGAGCCCAGCCGTCGGCTCGTCCATGAAGAGGACGGCGGGGCGATGGAGGATCGCCCGTGCGACCATGAGCCGCTGCGCCATGCCGCCGGACAGGGCGTGAACGCTCGCCTTGGCCCACTTGGACAGCACGAACTGCTCGAGTAGCTCGTCGGCGACGTGGCGCGCCTGGCGCCTGGGGACACCGAACAGAAGGCCGTGGAAGTAGAGGTTCTCCCATACCGTGAGCGAGCGGTCCAGGGTGTTCTGCTGGGACACGACGCCGATCAGCTGCTTCGCCCGCGCGGGGTGGGCGATGACGTCTATTCCGCCGACGTGCGCTTCGCCGGAGGTCGGGACCACCCGGGTCGTCAACATTCCGGCGGTGGTCGTCTTCCCGGCGCCGTTCGGCCCGAGCAGGCCAAAGATCTCGCCGGGGTGCACGGTGAGATCCAGCCGGTCCACGGCTGCGAAATCAGTACCCCGGTAGACCTTGGTGAGCTGCGAGGTCCTGATGATCTCGCCGCCCACACGCAACGCAGGCACGACGGCGGCTGTCTGGTCGATGGCGGCCAGGGCGGAGGTCTCCTTTCGCGCTTGCGGTGGCCATCACTCTAACTTGAAACGTTCGTCCTGCCTCGGGCTGCTAGCTCCGGCGGAGCCGCCTCATCGAGATACTCGTAGTTTCAACCCACTACGACGGACACTGTGGGCTGACCAGCTGAGTCCCTAAGGAGTCGATCTACGGCTTCCACCTCTAGCGGTCGAGCGAAAAGGAAACCCTGTCCGATGCCGACGTTCTCAGCCCTGGCGTACATCTTCTGATCGCTGGTTTCGATACCCGCGGCGATGGTTTCGAGTCCGAGCACCTTGCCAAGTTGGACCAGCGTGTGGACGATGGCTGCGGATTCGCTCGAATCGGCGATCCTCGACACGAAAGACCGGTCGATCTTGACCACGTCGATGGGGAACTGTCGCAGGTACACGAGCGACAAGTAGCCGGTGCCGAAGTCGTCGATCGCGATGCGCAACCCGAGGGCCTTCAGCAGTTTGAGCCGCGCGACGGTCGCCTGCACCTCGCGCATCAAGGTGGTCTCGGCGATCTCCAAGATGAGCATGTGGGGATCCAAGCCACTTGCCGATAGGGCACCATGGACGTCGGCGACGATCCGGTCCTGTTCGAGCTGTCTGGCCGAGATGTTGACCGAAACCGCGACGCGATACCCCTGACTGAGCCACGCTGCTCCCTGCCGGCACGCGGCCTGAAGCACCCACCCACCGACCGGGACGATCAGGCCGCTCGATTCGAGTGCAGGGATGAATTCGTCGGGCATGACGACGCCCCGTTCGGGATGGCGCCAGCGCAAGAGCGCCTCGACGCCGGTGAAGGCTCCTGTGGAGAGATCGACAGTGGGCTGATAGACCAGGAAGAACTGGCCGGCTTCCAAAGCGCCGTGCAGATCGACATCGAGATGGCGGTGATCATCCGCGTTGTCCTGCATCGAAGAGGAGAACGTCACGGCACGCTGCTTTCCGGCGGCCTTGGCCTGGTAGAGCGCGACGTCGGCGTTTCCTAGCAGCTCTTCGGGTGTTGAACGGTCACCCTCGGCGATTCCGATACTGGCGGTTACCACGAGCGGGATGTTGCTTCCCGGGATCGCGAACGGGGTTTCCAACACGTCGAGGATTCGCTGCGCCACCACCTCGGCGCCGGCCGCCAACGAGGCGCCCTCGACCAGGACGACGAACTCGTCACCACCCAGACGTCCGATCGTGTCCTCTTCTCGAAGTGCACTGGACAACCTGGCGCCGACTCCGGCGAGCAGCACATCGCCCGCGTTGTGGCCCCAGGTGTCGTTGATGTCTTTGAAGTTGTCAAGATCTAGGAAGAGTGCTGCCACCGGCGTGTGCGCTCGTCGGGCGCGCGCCAGCATCTGGTCGATCCGATCGATGATCAAGGCCCGATTGGGAAGTCCCGTGAGCGAGTCGTGAAGGGCCTGGTAACGGAGCTGGTCGGTGCGTTCATGAACCAGCAGCAGGGCGCGCGAACGACCGGTCCCTAGCACGTAGATCAACGACGCGAACAACAGGCTGAGCAAGATGCCGCCCAGCATCGGAACAAGTGCGTTCGGGTTGGTAAGCAGGTCTCCCCCGCTTGTCGCTGCGATTACCTGGACGGTCCATCCGTTGTGGAGGTTGATAGTCGTCGATTGCGCTCGGGCAGGTACGGATCCTGCCTTGAAGGTGGAGCTGGAAGATCCGTTTGCGTAACGAAAGGTCACTGCTGTGCCGGGATGGCCATCCAGGGCGGTCGCGAGGACGACGCTCGGGAGAACCTGCACAGCCACCCACCCGACGAAAGCGTCACGACGGGCTTGGACGGTTGTCGGCAATGCGCCACCACGGTAGATGGGTGTTCCCACCTCCACTTGCTGTCCCCGGTACAACCCCTCACTGGAGGGCAAATAGGTGCCCTGACCCGAGTTGCGCTCATTGAGGAGCCCCTGGCCTAGCGGGGAATCGCAGTAGTCGGCGCCGGCCGGCAAGCTGAGTTCTATGCTCTGCACCTGCCCCACTGTGACGAAGCAGTAGTAGGGGCGGGCTCCCGGCGGGATGACCTGAAAAGCTCCGCCAAGGCCCAAGGGGCCCACCGGATCAGTCACCGCGTGAGCCGCGAACGCACTCAGCTTGGACGCCGGTACCAGTTCAATCTCGGCGATGTCTTGAAGTTCGGGGTACCGCTGGAAGGCGCGGACGGAGTTTGTCCACTGGAGGAATTCAGCTTGAGAGGAGTCGGGATTTCCGAGGAGGAAGGCCCCGGCGCTCACAGAGAGATCCTGCTCATGTTGGATGGTCATGTTCAGGGTCGAGGCGATGGACGCCGACGAGGTGACGAACGCCTGGTGGGCATTCTGCTCGTCGTTTTGAGCTACCGCCCGGGCCCCGAGGACCGAGCCGATGGCACCCAGCAAGACCACCAATACCGCCGCTGTCAACCAGAGATAGCGTCGCGAGCCCATTGGCCCAACCCCCTCCCTAGTGGGAGTCGCGACGTCATCCGCGGCGCACCGAAGCGCCCGGCATCCACGTTTCTCCATGCGAGCTCGCCGGACTGAGGAGGAGAAAGGAGCATCAGGACGCCCGTGTAGTTACGGCCGCCCACACTTGTCGGGGAAGGCGGCTGGGAATCGAGTCGAGCGATGTCGGTCGGCAGAGGAAGTATCCCTGCCCGTATCGAATGCCCAGACCCCGCAACACGTCGAGTTCGCCTGCGGTCTCGATCCCCTCGGCGATGATCTGCGCTCCGATCCGGGCCGCGAAGCTCACGAGAGCGGTCCCGAGGGCCGCGCGCACCGGATCGTGGTCGATGCCGGAGGTGAGCTCCCGGTCCAGCTTGATGATGTCAGGGGCGAGCCTCAAGATGTGAGAAAAACTGGAGAAGCCAGCACCAGAGTCGTCTATTCCGAGGCGCACATCTATCAAGTGCAGCTCGTCGAGCGCACGCGACAATCTTGAGTAGTCGTCGACCTTGGCCTCCTCGGTCAACTCCACGACGATCCGCCGCGATTCGGAAGCTGCCAGGAGCTGGTGCAATTCGTCGGAGATCATCGCTTCGGGACTTGCGTTCACGCACAGCGCGACATTTCCAGGAAGGCGGGACAGGGAGCTCAGGGCTCCTTTCACTGACACGAGCTCGAGCTCGACGCCTACGCCCATCGCATACGCCTCCGCGAAACAGAGGTCCGGAGTTCGCTTCGGCCGCCCTGAGAAACGGGCGAGCGCCTCCACTGCGAAGCATTCCCCGCTTGTGATGTCGAATATCGGCTGGAAGACATGCGTGAGGCCGCGACCTCTGAGGAAGCAGTCGACCCGGCTCCGGATCTCGAACCTTTCCAGTACTCCTGGGTTCAAGACGTTGGCCACAAATCGTTGCTCAGATGTCCAGTCAGCTCCGCCGGTCACTGACGCGCACAGCGCTGGGTCGCCACGGGTCCGGGTGAGCAGCGCGTCGGTGGCCTCCGCCAAGTCGACAGCGACTGTGATCACGACGCTGATGAACTCGGCGAGGCTCGCAAGTGTCGCGACATCGCGCTCGTCGAATGCCCGAGGCCGAGACGAGGTGACGCATAGCATCCCGGTTGTCTGGCTGCGACGCCGAAGCGGCACGCACAGCATGGACACAACGTGAAACACATGGCAAAGGTCGAGGTCGACACGAGAGTCGCTCTCGGCATCGTCACATCGAAGCGTCTCGCCCGTCCGAAGCGCGAGCCCTATGAGACCTCGGTTCAGGCGTACTCGGTTACCGATCTGCCCTTTCAAAGTGCCTGAGCCGCACTCGAGTGTCAACCATGTTGCGTCCTTGGCGAATCCGACGAAGGCGCCCTCGACACCTTCAACGAGGGCCATCGCCTCGTCAGCGACCCGCTGCATCAGTATCAACGGGTCAGTGGCACGTCTGATTTCTTCCTCCAGGCCAGCTCGGTCAATCACACTGGACCGCCCTTCCACCAAGCTTGGGAAAACTCACGGCACGGTCCTTGCTTGTCGCCAAACAGCCTGGCGCGAGGACTTCCCTCTGTTCTCTTGTCGGACGAAGTGTGCCCGGAGTTGGGCGTCTTCACCCCGGTAATCACCCCCGGAGGATCCCGCAAACCTTTGCTGAGCTCTGCGAGAAGGGGTCCAGCTAACGACCTCAAGCCGGGCTAAGGAACTTGGGCCTAGCTGTGGGTGCCAGCGTTCACGTGCTCACCGACGACCAGCTGCTCGTCACGCCTGAGGTGACCAACCGTCGGCCCTTGATCAGACCCTGTCCCTACTGGTCCGTCCGTCAGTGAGCTCGGAGTATCCCGGCGCCCATATCCCTGCCAACTTCAGCTTCAGCGCACCGGTCGCTTGCGGCAAGACCCGGGCCGTGCCGCACAATCTACGGTCGAGGCCAGAACCTACGGAGATAGGAGTCGCGAAATGCGTGTGTTGTTGTCGACGTATGGGGGGCGCGGTGACGTCGAACCGCTGGTGGGACTCGCGGTGAGGTTGCGCGAACTTGGCGCGGAGGTGCGGGTTTGCGCGCCGCCGGACTTCTCCGGCTTAGACCGGTGCGCGGAGCGGCTGGCCGAGGTCGGCGTGCCCCTGGTGCCGGCCGGCCCCCCGGTGCGCCCGCTCGTGCACGGGACGCCGCCGTCGTCGCCGCCCGACCTGCCCCGGCTCGCGGCCGAGTTGATGGCTGTGCAGTTCGACAAGCTCGCCGCAGCAGCAGAGGGATGCGATGCGCTGGTGGCGTCCGGCCTGCTGCCGGCCGCGGCGAGCGCGCGGTCGGTAACCGAGAAGCTCGGCATCCGCCATGTCTACGCGGCCTACTGTCCGATCTTTCTGCCGTCGCCGCATCACCCTCCGACGCCGTTTCCCGGTCGAACGTTCCCACCGGAGGTGACCGACAACCGGGTGCTGTGGGACCTGAACGCCCAGGTCGCGAACGAGCTGTTCGGCGAGGCGCTCAACATCCGCCGGGCGTCGATCGGCCTTTCACCGGTGGACAACGTCTACCGCTATGGCTTCACCGACCACCCCTGGCTGGCGGCGGACCCGACCCTGGGCCCGTGGCAGGAGCCGGCGGATCTCGACGTCATGCAAACGGGGGCGTGGATCCTGCCGGATGAGCGCGCACTTCCGGCCGAGTTGGTGGCGTTCCTCAACGCTGGCACACCACCGGTGTACGTGGGCTTCGGCAGCATGCGGGCCCCGACGGACATCGCCCGGGTGGCCATCGAGGCGATCCGCGCGCAAGGCCGTCGCGCGATCGTTGCCCGCGGCTGGGCCGACCTGGCCTTGATCGACAACCGGGACGACTGTTTCGCTGTCGGCGAGGTCAACCAGCAGGCACTGTTCGCCCGCGTGGCCGCCGTCGTGCACCATGGCGGCGCGGGGACGACGACGACGGCCGCCAGAGCGGGGGCGCCTCAGGTCGTGATACCCCAGATGGCGGACCAGCCATACTGGGCCGGCCGGGTGGCCGAACTGGGCGTCGGCGCGGCACACGACGGCCCGACTCCGACTGCCGAGTCCTTGGCGGATGCGCTGACGACGGCCCTGGCGCCCGAGACCCGCGCCCGAGCGATCTCCGTGGCCGGCACGATCCGCACCGACGGGGCGGTCGTGGCCGCGAAGCTGCTGCTCGAAGCGATCAGCCAAGAAAGACCACCAGCGTCCGCGTGAACCACGCCGGATCGTCGAGCCACCGAGTGTGCCCGCGACAACAGGCTCGTCCCTGGACCGCTACCCTGCCCCTGTGAGCAGGCACCGAGTGCCCGGTGGGGTGGCGCACAAGCTTCCCGCGGACCTGCTCAAGGCGCTGATCGCCAACCCCACGGCACTCGATGCTTGGAAGGACATCACGCCTCTGGCCCGCAACGAGTTCATCTGCTGGGTCGAGGATGCCAAGCAGGAGATGACCCGAGAACGGCGCATTCGCCGGACCCAGGAGGAACTGGAGGAAGGCCGGCGTCGGCCCTGCTGCTGGCCGGGGTGCAGGCACCGCGAGCGCACCGGCAGGTAGCGGTCGGCGCATCAGCGTCCATCCTGTTCATCCGGAGGCCCGGGCAACCGCTGCTTCCGCCCACCTGCACTGTAGGTGCCGGAGTAGGTCGGCTAACAATCGCGAACACTGTGGGACTCGCGAAGCCATCACCCGATCGGAATTCTCGCGGAAAAAAGCGCATAACGACGCCCCGAATCACGCTCTGAGCCGAGCTCCTGACCCGCCCAGATCGGCTCGGCGTGCTCTCGAAATCAGGTCAGGCACCCTTCAGCGTCTCGAAGATCTCACCGATGTGGTCCACAGCCATCAGGTGTCCCTCCCCGCTGACTTCGTGCAGCACCGAACCGGGTATGGCCTCGTGTTGGAGACGGGCGTGGTTCGGGGGGACGTTGAGGTCGGCGTCTCCCTGCCACAGGTGCACTGGGATCGTGATCTGTCCGAGCTCGAAGCCCCAGTCGCGGGTAAAGAGCTCGAGATCCTGTACGGCCGCCATCGCCGTGGTCCGCGAGGAGCGGGCAGCGTCCAGCTCGAACAGAGCGCGGACCGCTGGTCGCCGCACGATCGCCGCGTCCGCTTCGGGCATCTGCTTGACCATGAGCTCGATCGCACGACCCGGCCAGCGACGCGCCACCACGACCTGAGCGGTCACCATTGCGCGAACGAGAGGCGAGCGGCGCCGAGACAGCTTCGTGAGGATCTGGTTGAGGCGCATCATGCCTTCGGACGCCCTCGGGTCGCTGAGCGGCCCCACGCCACTCACGATGGCGGCGGCCGTGACCCGTCCGCCGAGGAGCGCTGCGCACACCGCCGCGTGCGGGCCGCCACCGGAGATTCCCATTACCGCAAAGTCCCCGATCTCCAGGTGATCCGCGAGGTGAGCGACATCGCCCGGCCAGTCGACGAGGCGCCGTCCTGGTTGGAATGTGCTCAGCCCATATCCAGGCCGGTCCGGGCACACGAGTCGCACGCCGGCGTCGCGAATCGGGGCCTCGTCGAGCGTCAGTTGCAAACGCGACCCCGGTGTCCCGTGGAAAGCGAACACGGGCGTGCCATCGGGCTGGCCAAGCTCGAGCCAACCAAGATCGCGGCCGTCCGCGAGGACGGTCACATGAGAGTCGTACATGTCGCAATCCTAAGGTTGGTTAGTCGGTTCGCACGTGCCCTGGTCCGCGGCGCACAGATCGCCACGCAGAACGTCGGGGTGTAGTGCAGGTCACCGCAACAGAGCGAGACGGCTACAGATCGGGCACGTGGGTGAGCGGGCGGTGGCAAAACGCCGCCGACCGAGCTCCGGATCGGCCATTACCAGCAGGTCGTGGCCGGGCGACAAGGAGGCACGAAGGCTGACACGAGCGATCAGCCGCCCGCGTTCGATGCGACCGAGCGCCACTCAGCGAGGAGGCGCTCGACGTCGGAGCGTACCTGGGTCCGGGCCTCGGCGCGTTCGACCCCCGACATCAACAGCTGGTCGTACCTGGTGTCACGATGACGTACAGAGGCGACGACGGCGAGGGTAACCGCTTCGGGGTCGAGCGCACGACCGGCGGCGCTGCGACCGACACGGCCGCTACCCCTTGACGCTGCGTGCGCGGCGATGGCCTCGGCTCGCTCGGGGGGACAGCCCGGGAAGAGCTCCGCGATCGACGCGGCGAAGCGGGCATGCAGGTCCCGGTCTTCGCCGCCCCGCCGTTGCTCGTCGCGCACGCGACGGCGGAGCCGTACGTCGTGGTCCTCCAGGCATTCGAGCTCCGCCTGCTCGAGCGCCTCGGGTTCGACGAGGATGCCCTGGCGCTCATAGCGCTTGCGGGCTCGGCTGAAGCGTACGACCACGGCGGACAGGCCGCTCGCTTTCTTCGCCCGGCGGGTGAGCGCGGCATCGCCGCGTGGCAGGAAGACGAGGTGGCCGAGGTCGGCGCAGTCCATACAGAGCGGCCCCTCACCCTCCATGAGGAGAAGATCGTCGCTCCCCGAGCACTGCGGGCAGGTGAAGTCGCCGACGGCGGAGACGACCACCAGCTCGGGCGGGCGAGACTGCGCCCCGGCGAGACGACTCCGTTTGGCCTCCGACAGGGCCGGGGAGACCCAGTGGGTGCGGTAGGCGAGCTCGATCTCCGCCTTCCCGGTCACAGAGAACTGCAGGCGCCGCCGGTCGCGGGTGCGTGCAACGTAGGCCGTCTCGCTCGGGTGCAACCCATTGTCCACCGCCCATCGCCGGAACAGGCGCATCGCGTCGGAGATCTTGCTGAGATTGGCCTGCACCACGCGCTCGAGGCACGGCACCCGACCCTGGCGCCACTCCTGGACGCGGGCGGGGGCAAGCCAGCCCATCCGGACGAGGACGTCGAGCGGGGCGACATAGCCCTTTTCGGCCAGCACCGCCGCGGCCGAGCGCGCCACCCGTTCACTCAGCTCCTCCGAGCCCATTGAACTGCATTCTGGCGCGTCGTCGGACGGTCGAGGTCGCCGCCGACAGATCCGTCTTTGCAAACTCGAACCACGACGCGCCGGAGGCTTTGGACGTCAGATCTCTGAGGACGACGAGTTCGCGGAGCAGCAGATTGGCCGTCGCAGACGGGCGCAGGTTCAGATGCGCCGAATCACGACCGGGGTGGGCAGGTAGTTCGACAACCGGCGGAGGTCATCGGGGTCCGAGGTGAGCACGGGCGAGCCTGTCGTGGCCGCGATGACGACGACGTGCGCGTCGACAACATCGGAAGCTCCTGCCTTGTCAAGCAGCTCTCCCACCTCATCGGCCTGCTGTGGCGAGAACGCCGCGATTTCACAGCCCCGCAGGAACCGCCGCAGCTGTACCTGCCGAGCCGAGCGGCTCACCTGGGCGACCACGGGTGCCGTCGTCGTCGGCACAGCCCCGACCTCGAGGCGGATACGGTGATCGGCCCAAACGCTGCGATCGTCACGCTCGGCAGCGGCGAGCACGCCCGCGTCGTAGACGATGCTCACGCCGAGCGAGTGTGGGCGGTAGCGACCACCTCGTCCGCGACGCGTCGCCGGGCCGCTTCGATCTCGGCGTCGCTGAACGCGCCGTGCTCCTCCTCCCACTCCGAGACGGCGCGCAGCCCGTCTCGGACGAGAAGGGACCGTCGCGCCGCGGCGGTCATCCAAGCCGACACGCTCACGCCCTCGTCGGCCGCTGCCGCAACGACCCGTTCGTGGACGTAAGAGTCAACTGTGATTGCGAGCTTGGGCGACGGTCTTCCTCGGGGCATGGCACAACACTACTACCACAGTAGGAGAGTTATGCGCATCACGGCGGGCGGCGCCCAACTGTGGCGCCCGTTCCACAATGAAAGGGGTACCCGCTCCGGCGAGGCCTTGCGGCCTCTCCCGCGCGTACGGTCGACGCTCCCGACAATGGGGCGGAGCCTGCGGCTAGTCAGCGGGACGACGCCCAGGCATTCCCTCCAAGCAGCACAGCGTGACCGCTCTGCCCAAGAAAACACCCTGCGGGGTTTGTCCGTCGCTGACGTTCCGCGGGATGAAACCATTCAAGACGGTCGGCTACTTGCCATTTTAGGCCCACTACCAGGGAGTTCTTGGAGCGGGCGACGAGAATCGAACTCACGTTCTCAGCTTGGGAACGAGTTTCCCCTTATTTTTGGCGGGTTTCAGCGAACTTCTGCGGACGAGTTGAGCAGCTCAGGCGAGTTGTCGGGACAACTGCGAACTCCGGCGGATGACGGCGAATGTGCCAAATTTGGTCCATCGCGAGAGGTGAAGGTGAGCTTGCCGAGCGCCGTTGTCGGGGCGCTCGAGAACGCCGCCGCCGTGCTTGGCGTCTCGCTCGAAGCCCTCGTTGTCAGGATTATTACACAAGGCCGCGGCCGTGTAGCCGACGAAGACTCGGGATCCACAGAGTGACAGCCGTTCGGGTTCTTTCGCTCCGGCGGAGACGTAATGGACTAATGTCAGCTCTACTGTCAGTAGAGCCGTAACCCAAAGCGTGCTCCGATCCTCACGAGCTCGGACATCTTGAGCGTGATTGACCGCCGTTCCAGCTCAGCGAGCGGAGTGCGGTCGAAGATCGACCAGCACTCCCAATCGCCGATGCGTGAGACATAGCGCACGCCACCGAACACCGGTTCGTCTGAGTCGAAGTCAACCGCGAGGTAGGCCCACTCGGCGATCGCTCGGGTTACTCGTCGATCACCTCCGCGCACAATCGCGACGTCAAGCGCCTCATATCCCAGGTCGTCGAGTTCCTCCGCGAGTTCCTGCGTTAGCACGACGTGGCTCTCTGCGACCTCGACGTCCAGAAAGCGGA
>Ga0187849_1001788_pt1 | contig 22071 bp, 19 predicted proteins | sample June2016WEW_4_10_2_FD_132412 | JGI IMG/M metagenome (GOLD analysis project Ga0187849, IMG submission 132412) | Peatland microbial communities from SPRUCE experiment site at the Marcell Experimental Forest, Minnesota, USA - June2016WEW_4_100 | ecosystem: Environmental > Terrestrial > Soil >...
CCTTTCCCACGGTCAACCCCGGCGGGGTTGAATGGTCCATTGGATTCTGCGATCCGCAGGTTAAAACCTGCGGCTACCCACGGTTGGCCCCTTCGGGGCCAGACCGGAAACCGCCTATTCTAGGAGGCTGTCGGAGATAGATTTCGGTGTACGTAGAATCAACAACTTAGCGAGATTCAAGTGTCTGTAAGTTATTGATTCTTCGTTGAGAGACTGTTATTTCCGACACGCTCCTAGCGCCTATGCCCCCTTACCCCCTCCTGAACCAGGACGGGAACTAAGGCGCGCGGAAAGTTCCGGGCAGGGCTTTCCTACGGGTAGGAAAATCAGGCGCCAAACCTCAAAAATTCCACCTGCCGGCGGGCATTGGGGCCGTGTCTGCCTCCCTCATTGGATGGGTTATTGCTAGGGTATTATATGGATAACTATGTCGGGGTGGAAACGCGCACCACGGCTAGGTGTCAGGTGCCAGGTGTCGGGTGTCAGGAGCTATGAGTCGGGGCTCGGGATTGGGGACTGGGGCTAGAGGCTAGGTGCCAGGTGGCGGGCAGGAGAAACTAGACGGTAGACCATAGACAGGAGTCAGGAGCCAGGAATTAGGGCTTAGGGGCGCGTTCCGGGAGAAATCGAAGCGAGATTCCCATGTCTTTGCTCATCGAGGCCAGAATGTTATTCAAAATAAAAGGTGTTAGGCGTGATTCGAGAAAATTCTCTGGTCCCACCCGATTTCTCATCACCTTGAATTTAAAGAAGTTGTCAGATGGCGGCGAGCGGGGAGCGCACATGCATTGTTTTCATACGTTCGAAGCCGGAATGTTGCTGAAAAGAAATGAGGCATGAGCGGAATTACCCAGAACGTTTATCAAAACAAATCACTTATCAAGTAACGCCAGAATGTTATTGAAAATGCAAGAGATAGCATTCAAGAAGCAGTGGCGAGTGACGAGAAAGGGCAAAGCCCGAAGGAGGAGGGGCGGGAAGGGCCGACGACCAACCCCCGCGTGACACACTTCAAGAGCAGTGACGAGTGAAAAGTGATGAGTGACAAGCAAAAGACGAAGTCTGAGGGCGAGACAGCGGGCACGGCCGAAGGCCAACACCCCGCGTGACACCCTTTCAAGAGCAGTGATGAGTGACAAGTGACAAGAAACAGAGTCCGAAGTCCGATGTCCGAAGTCCGAGGTACTCAATCGCAAATGTCAAATTACAGATTTCAAAACGAAGAGGGCAATTCGAAAATCACCAATCGCCAATCACAAATCGCAAATCACCCGATGGTCCGATGGCCGCATCCATTGTCCTGGGCCGGTAACCGGAGGGACGAACTATGCGTCCAAGGTTACGAAGTCCTCGAGACGCGGCAGCAGGTGGCGATGCGTCGAATCTGGACCATAAAACAACGCATGGATGTACAGCAGCAGAGCAGGTTGGGAAAATCGGCGCGGCGGATTTTTCCGGAAGGGAAAATAGCAGAGTTTGCCGGCCACGAGTTTGCCGGGATGGTGATAGGAGACGAGCGGCCACATCGCGGGGAAAAAGCGGAAACCGGCATCGGCCAGCGCGGCGTGCCACCGGTCGCCGGAAGCGGCCGTAACTTCGCTATAAAGGCGCCAGTTCCACCCCTGGGGGCCGCGGCGCTCCTGGCGGAGAACCTGGCGCAAGATTCGTATCCCCAAGCCTCGGCCGCGCAGCGCGGGATCGACGAAGATGTAGCTCCCAAACACCACGCTGAACGCCGGCACAACCAGAGTGCAGGCGCCGCCCACCAGGTGGTCACCCAGATAGGCCGCGAACAAATGCACGGGATTCACGCGTGCCGGCGAGGGGACGATTACCCACCGCAGCACGCGCGGGCTGACGCGCTCGTCGGGGTTGAAGCTGCGTTGGTAAAGTCGCAGGTATTCTTCCAATTCGCGGCGCTGCGTGTGGCGAAGCAATTGCATGGTGAGTTTGAGCATGGCCCCCCTCGCTCCAATTCGATGGTAGTGGGTCAATTTGAAGTCGAGGCGGCGGAATTTATCCCGATCTTATCGGGACGCCGCCACGGTTGGGCGGGATGGCAGGGTAAGGTGGCGGGGTAAACCCGCCGCTACGCCGCCATTGGGTCCGTCGGCTGACGGATAAACTCGCCGCTACAACATCAAATTGACCCACTACCAATTCGATTTGTGAAATCATACTGGTTTCGAGTATCTTGTATCACAGGCTCAGGGTATCGGGCCAATTACTGGGGAGTGTTGCCGGGCATGTTGAGGAAACTCGGCTGGTTGCTGATCCTGTTGCTGGTTTTCGCGCTCGCCTCAACGGCTCAAGAAGTAGACGATGCGGGGTTTGCCCCGATTTTTAACGGGCTGGATTTGGCCGGCTGGCACGCGGTGGGGCAGCAGGATTGGCATGCAGAAGACGGAATTCTCTGGACGGAAGGCAAGGGCGGGTGGTTGCGTTCTGACCAGCGCTATGCGGACTTCGTCTTGCGTCTCGAATACCGCGTCACGAAAGGCGCCGTCAGCGGGATCTTCTTGCGTTCCGCCGAGCAGGGCGATCCCGCGTTCACGGGGTTGGAAATCTCCCTCCTCGATGATGCCGGGCAACTCACCGACCTGCACAGCACGGGGGCAGTTTACGGCGCGGTGATTCCGCTCTACGGCGTGGGCAGGAAGGCCGGCGAGTGGAACCAAGTGGAGATTTCCTGCATCGGCCGGCGCCTGACGGTATTTCTGAACGGAAATCGGATTCATAAAATTGACGTTGACGATCCGGCGTTTGTTTTTGCCGAGAAACGTCCACTGAGCAGGGTTCCCAACCAAGGCTACATCGGCCTGGAAAGCCATACCAACCGCGTGGATTTTCGCAGCCTGCGCATTCAAGTCATCAAGCCTGCGGCCTAAGACAACACCGAGGCGCGAAACTCGAAGCTCGGGCCGATTTTCGAGTTTCGGTTTTCGAATTTCGATTCTTGGGAGGATGCGATTGTCTAAACTTCGCGGCAAGTCGGGAAGCGGCGTCGGAGCGGGTGTGGTCTTCTTCCTCTTCGTTTTGGCGGCAGTTTTTTTGGGTTTCCTCTGGAAAGTAGCGAGCCGCCAGGGACCCACCATCCTCTTGCCGAAGCCACCCAAAGGCCTGGGCCAGAGAACGGAACTCGTCGTGGACGCAAAGGACGCGCGACACAACCTCAAGACGCTGGCGGTGGAGGTTGTGCAGGATGGCCAGGTCATTCACCAGTCCAATCTGGTTATTTCCGCGCGCCCGCATCGGTGGTGGAAGTTCTGGTCCGCAGGCCCCGAGAGCGCCACCCGTTGGACCGTTCTGGTGGGCCGCGAGGTGATTCCGGCATTGAAGGAGGGGCGCGCGACCGTGCGCATCACGGCCCTCAATGATTCCTGGGGGCGCTTTTTCCGCGGTGGGCGCAGCGAAGTGGTGCTGGACCTGCCGGTGCGGTTCGCGCCTCCGCACGTCGAGGTGTTGACGTCGCAGCATTACATCAATCAGGGTGGCTGCGATATGGCGGTCTTCAGGGTTTCAGCGGGAACCACAGAGTCCGGCGTCCAAGTGGGGGACCTCTTCTTTCCCAGTTTTCCGATGAAAGATACGGAAACCCGCCTGTGCGTTTTTGCTTATCCTTATAACGTTGATCCTTCCACGGTCGCGCACATTGTCGCTCGCGACGATGCGGGTAACGAAGCGTTGGCCAGCTTCAACTACAAGGTTTTTCCCAAGAAATTCCATTCTGACACCATCGACTTGGACAAGATTTCGGGCGGGAAATTTCTGGAGAACGTCGTCCCCCCGATCATGAGCCAGACCCCCGAACTGCGAGACCAGGGAAGCCTCATCAAGAATTTCCTGCTGATCAATGGCTCACTGCGGCAGATGGACGCACAAAAGCTCGTGGCTTTCTCCCAGCGAACCGCTTCGCACTTTACCTGGACCCAGCCCTTTCTGCCGCTAGGCAACGCACAGGTGGAAGCGTCCTTTGCGGACTACCGGACTTACGTGTATCACGGCCAGGTGGTGGACCATCAGACGCACTTGGGTTTTGATCTCGCGGTGGTGCAGCACACGCCCGTGGTCGCCGCCAACGACGGCCAAGTGGTCTTTGCGGCCTACCTGGGGATTTTCGGCAACGCCATCGTGATCGACCACGGGTGCGGATTGCAGAGCCTTTACGCACACTTGAGTTCCTTCGACGTCAAGGAAGGTGACACGGTGAAGCGCGGTCAGGTGATCGCCCGAAGCGGTCAGACCGGACTGGCGGGGGGCGACCATCTGCATTTCACCATTTTGCTGGAGGGAATTCCGGTCAATCCGGTGGAATGGTGGGACCCGCACTGGATTCACGATCGGCTCCAGGCGAAGTTGCAATCCTACCAATGATTGCAGAACTGAGGTATGGTCAGTAAAATTGTGTGTTACCATAGCGTCTATGGTTGCAATTCGCTTCCCATCTTCGGAACTGCGCGCCAAGGGGTTTCTACTCCTGGCGCAGAACGGAACGGTGCGGACCCTTCGCGGCGAAATTTACGTGTGCAGCGAGACGGCTCTCCCTGTCCTTGACGCACACAAAATCTCATACACCAAAGTGCCCCTGCCGGTGAATCAAGATGAAGTGGACGCGCTACGAAATACTCCTACCACTGTGTTATACAGAGCGACATAAATGATGCAGGATTCGGCGGTAGCGCCGGGCTTTAGCCCGGCATGTGCCGCCCTAAAGGGCGGCGCTACTTATGTCGCTCTGTATATAACGATGGCCGGCCCATCGAAGCAGAAAAACTCGATCAGACCAACTTGGAACTCCTGGAGAGGTTTTCCGCAACTACAGCCGATATGATCACGGCCATCGGCTCCTGGAAATACGAGGGAGCACTTTATGAGGATCGGTTGCTGCGCTTGATTATTGACGTTCAGGGGTCGCGGCCTGCAAATGAGTTCTTTCGTGAGTACAAGGAGACCTTGAAAGCACGCTTCGAGCAGATCGATATATGGATCAGTAGCCATGAGATCGAGATTCTGTAACTTCGCGCACCGCCCGTTTTGCAGATTCTCTGGCAAGCTCCTGGAGAGGCCTGGTCCTAGCGGAGTAATCTGCGGACCTCTCCCCTGTAACGTGTAACCTACTTTCCCGCGACGCGGCCCAGGTAGAACTCGAAAAACTTGGCGGGATTCGTGGACAAGCCAACCGTAGCACTGGCAGGCTTGCTATCCACTATTCGTGTAAACCCCTGGTTGTCAACTTCGACGGCAAGATCTTTTGTTTGGCAAAGAGCGGGGTCGAGCACCAGCGCCACGGCCATCGGGTCGAAAAGGGTGGGCGTTTCCCGATTCCAAAGATGATAAAGGGCGGCCAGAGAGTTGGTGACCGGCGTGTTTTGATTGAAGATGCGGCTGCGCGCCGCGGCGTCGAGTTTCAGCATGGCCGTCACATCGAGCGGCGCCATAAGGATGGGGACGCCGGAGGAAAAGACCACCTGGGCAGCGGCGGGGTTCGATTTGATGTTCCATTCCGCGTCAGGATGCGAGCCAGGCTCGTAGCCGCGCGCGATGGCGCCCCCCATAATCGCGAGGCGCTTGATCTTTTTCGCCACCAGCGGGTCAGCTTTGAGCATGGCTGCCACGTTGGTGAGTTCGCCGATGGCGATGAGGGTGATTTGCCCGGGATAGCGGTGGAACTTGCTGCGCAGAAAATCGACGGCGCTTTCCTTAAGAAGCTGTGGTCCCACAAAGCCATCCGCCCAAGGGGCTTGGTTGATGTTTTGCTTCGGCCCCGGCACGCCGGCCACCACGGGAACCTGCCGCCATTTTCCGCCCGCTTCCCACAACATCTTGGCCGCGATGCGCGCCCGCGCTGCGGTGTCGCCGGAGACGGTGGTCACACCCAGCAATTCAAATTCGGGGCTGTTGATGATCAGCGCCAGGGCAAAGGCATCGTCGATATCGGTGCCGATGTCGGTGTCGAGGATCACGGGGATCTTTGCAGGCGTCGCCGCGACGGAAGTTCCAGCAAGTACAAAACAAACTAGGATGACCTGGATCAGCAGCTTCATTTGAATTCGCCTCGGAAAATCTCGGGCCCGTTGTCGGAGCGAGGAGCAAGGTTACTTGTAGGTACGTATGTGGTTGAAGTTGATGACATCAACGTCCAGGTTCCCAAGATATTGATATAAGCGCAAATCGTCGGTAAGAACCAAGCATTTTGAAGTAGCAGCCTGGAGGATGGCAGTGTCGGTCAAACCAAACCTCGGAAAGCTTTTTTCACCGGCCAATTCTCGACTGGCGGTGTAATGCTCGTGCAGATCCTTAAGATCGTGGGCGAACTGCTCGTGGAAAGAGGTCCGGAGTTCGTCCGGTAATTGCCCCAGCAGGTTACTGACCTCTGTGAGGATGCTGGGAGTCGTAACGATCCCTTTGAACTTTTTAACAAAATCGATCAGACACTCGAAATCCTCGACCGTGAATTGTGCTGTTCGTTTGAATTTCGCAATTCTGGTCCGGTCATTCAAACCGACGAAGAACAGGAGAAGCAGATTTGAATCGATAAGAAGGTTTTTCCTGTGGTAGGCGCTGGTCGGGTCCGCAACCCTACTGGGCATGTTCAACCTCACGGATCTTCATCGACACGACCTCTCCGGTCTCGTTATCGACCTTGAACACCTTGAACGCGCGCGGGCCTTTCCGAGAGAATTGGGGCAAAGGAGATGGACGGTCATAGCCGAGGGTGATGAGCCAATAACTCCCCCTTAGCTCGACCTCTTCCAGCAGCACGTTCTTAAATTGATTCTTGTATAGATCTGTAAAGTACTCTGCCGCCTTTTCCGCCGCCTCTTTGACGCTTATCATCGCAATCCACCTTCCCATAGTTGCCGGGTCTTGAGCCGTGGCTCGCAGCCTTTATCTCTTTCACAAATCAGCCCCCCTACGATTATTCATCCATTCCTTTAGGGAATCAATTCATCATTTCACCACCGGCGCCAGCGCCACACTGGCCAGACCGAGGATGAAGAACACAAACATCAGGGTCAGGAGGCGTATGGCGGCCGGTCCCGCACCGCGAAATTCCTTCCACACGAAGACGCCCCAGAGGGCAGAGACCATGGTGGCGCCCTGTCCCAGCGCATAGGACGTTGCCGGGCCGACCATCTGGGCATAAGAGGCCACGAAGTTGGAAACCCCTCCCACGCCCCAGATCAAGCCGCCGAGCACTCCCCACGCGTGCAGTCCTCCGCGCGCCGCAAAGTAGTCGCGCAGGCTCACGGGGGGCGCGCCGGTAATAGGCCGGCGCATGAGCGCATAGTTCAACACCAGGTTCGAGCCCAGTATGCCCAAAGCGAACACGAACATGACGGTATAAGGTCCCAGGTGGCCTTCTCCCTTAATGGCTTTGGCGATGAACGGATAGAAGAATCCCATGAAAATGCCGGCGAGAAGGCTCAGCACAATACCTTTGGTGGTGACCTGAACGTTGCCGGAAAGTTTCCGGTACGCCATCGCATCCAATACGATGGCTGTGCACACCAGCGCGACCCCCCCGAACAGCATGAGGGGATTGCCCGCCGGGGTTACCACATAGTTAAGCACCGTGCCAACCACGAGCGCCAAACCGATACCAATGGGAAAAGCCACGGCCAGTCCGGCGATGCCGATGGCGGCGACCAGCAGCATATTGGCGATGTTAAAGATCACCCCTCCCGCGAGGGCCAGCAGCATGTTCCGCACGCTGGCGCTCCCGAGATTATGAAAGAAACTCTCCGGATTCGCGGGCTCGGTGCGGCCAAACGTCAGCCCTACGATCAGGCTGAGAAGCACGATGCCCCAGACGTAATCCCAATAGAAAAGCTCGAATCGCCAGCTCCCCGTCGCCTTCTGCGTGTTGGCCCAACTCCCCCAGGAAATCATGCTGAGGATCATCAAGGCTAGCGTGAGGGGATAAATCTGCGGAATGAACATGCGGTGCTCCTTCGCAAAGCGGAATCGGAAAAGTGAGTCGCGGCTCTCTCTTTGGTCGCGCGGAAGGGTGTGCCCTTCAGAGCGAGATTGATGCGAGGGGAATCCTATGCGGGGCCGTAGAAGTTTACAAGAGGCCAGTTACGAGCGAAGAGACCCCTCACCCGCCCTCCTCCGTCGGGCACCCTCTCCCCTGGGGAGAGGGCTGGAAGTTTTCGGGTGGAGTGTGGGCGCCGCATACATCGCATGAAACGCAACCGCGCCACACTCACGAATAAGATCTCTCGTCCTTCCTTTCGTTAGTCTTCCTCTTCTTCCTCGGCAGAGGGCTTGTGGGCGGCGACGATCTTGTCGGCGATCATCTGCGGGACAATGTCGTAGTGGGACATTTCCATGGCGTAGGTCCCACGTCCCTGGGTCATGGAGGTGAGGTCGGACGCGTAGCTGAGCATTTCCGCCAGGGGCACCTGGGCTTTCACCATGGTTGAGCCACCTTTGGGTTCCATGCCCTGAATGCGGCCGCGGCGGCCATTCAGGTTTCCCATAATATCTCCGGAATAGTTTTCCGGAACAGTAATCTCGACGTTCATAATGGGCTCCAGCAGGCAGGGCTTAGCCTGTTCCATGCACTTCTTGAAGCCCTTGGAGCCTGCCAGCTTGAAGGCGATTTCCGAGGAGTCGACGTCGTGGTAGGAGCCGTCGTAGAGGGTCACGCGGAAATCCACCACCGGGTAGCCTGCCAGATACCCTTTGGCGGCGGCCTCGATGATGCCTTTCTCGACCGCCGGGATGAAGTTGCGGGGAATGGCGCCGCCGAAGATGTCGTTCACGAACTCGAAGCCCGCGCCCCGCACCAGAGGCTCCACCTTGATCCAGCAGTCCCCGTACTGGCCGTGGCCGCCGGTTTGTTTCTTGTGCTTGCCCTGCGCGTCGCCCTTGGCGCGAATGGTCTCGCGATAGGGAATCTTCGGCGCCTTCAACGTGACTTCAATGTTGAACCGCCGCTTGAGCTTCGAGACCGAGACTTCCACGTGCTGCTGGCCCGCGCCGGAGAGCAGGAACTCCTTGGTTTGCGGATCGCGCGAGAAGCGCAACAGCAGGTCTTCCTCCAACATGCGGTGGATGGCGGTCGAGAGTTTGTCTTCGTCGCCGCGCGACTTGGGCTCAATGGCGAAAGATATCGCCGGCTCGGCGAGTTTCAGTTTGGGGTAAACGATGGGCGCGGACTTGTCGCCCAGGGTGTCGCCGGTCAGCGTATCTTTCAGCTTGGCCACCGCGCCGATGTCGCCCGCGTGGAGTTCCGCCACGGCGCTCTGGGTCTTCCCCTGCACCACGCTGATGTGGGAGAGACGCTCCGAAGAGCCGCGGTTGAAGTTGGTAAGGTTGGCTTCGTTCTTGACGACGCCGGACATCACTTTGAAGTAGCTGACGCGGCCGGCAAAGGGATCAGCGACCGTCTTGAACACATAGGCCGAGGCGGGTTGGGCGTCGGCGATCTTGCGCTTGACGGGCTGGCCGCCCTCGTGGTCCAGACCCTCAACTTCGCCTCGCTCCAGGGGCGACGGCAAGTAATCCACCAGGAAATTCAGCAAGGTCTCACTGCCGATATTGAGCGCTCCGGCGGTAACCGCCACTGGGTAGACCCGTTTTTCCCCAATCGCTTGTTTCAGGCCCGGCACCAGGTCCTCGACGGGGATCGTGCCCTTTTCAAAGAACTCCTCCAGCAACTTGTCGTTGCCTTCCGCCACCATTTCCACCAGGGCTTCGTGGGCCTTGTTGGCGGCGTCCTGAAGGTCGGCAGGAATCTCCGCTTCCTTGCCTTTGCCCGAGCCGTCCGGCTCGTAAAGGTAAGCCTTCATGCGGACCAGATCGACGAGGCCACGAAAACTCCTTTCCTCGCCCATGGGCAGTTGTACGGGAATCACGGTGCGTCCGTAAGCGCCGCGCAGGGCTTCGAGCGTGCGCTCAAAGCTGGCGCGGTCGCGATCCAACTGGTTGATCACCAGGGCGCGCGCCAGACCGTACTTTTCGCAGAAGCCCCAAACCTTTTCCGTCTGCACTTCGATGCCGGCGACGGCATGAATCAGCAGCAGGGCGGAATCCGCCGCCACGAGCGCCGCCTCCGTTTCGTGCATGAAAATGTTGTAGCCCGGCGTATCCACGAAATTGATCTTCGTCTTTCCCCACTCCGCGTATGCAAGCGAGGCGCTGATGGAAAACTTGCGTTGAATTTCTTCTTCGTCGTAGTCCGTGACGGACGTGCCTTCGTCCACCTTGCCCAGGCGATTCACCATGCCTGCCGTAAAGAGGAGAGCCGAAACAAGCTGCGTCTTTCCCGTATCACCATGGCCTACCAGTGCAACATTGCGAATGTTTTCGCCGTCGTAGATTTTCACCAGGAACTCCTTATAAGTATGGGGCTAACCGTAGATGTGTGCGGTAGCGCTCGAAGCAAACCTTCATCCTAGCATAGGGTTCAAGGGGCTTCAACGCGCGTTTACAGGCGTTACTACTCACGGCGCATCTTGGGTGGCGCCTTTTCCCAGGAAGTTGCATTTCTCAGGTTGAATGCCCATTGCGCGGGACCTTGGCGATTTGACTCTCGCGACTTGCGCTTTGATTTGCCCTTTCTAATATAAGAATTGCCTCATCTCCCGTGAGGAACTCCTGGCGTCGCGAGAAAAACTGGAAGGGGCCGGGCGGACACCTTATGTGCCGCGGCACATGAGTCGATAGAACTTAACGGAGGTGAAATGGGGGCACGTGGGTCCCTCCGACCGAGGGCGAAGAACTCTGCTCAATCTGGGTGGCTTCTTAGCACCGTAGTCGTTGCATGATCCCTTCGCCAGGGGTGGAAGCGGCGGGCCGCGCCGCTCGATCCCTTCTGCCTCCTAACCTAAATCCTGAATCCTAAAACCTATTCTGCTCCCCCTCGCTTGGCCCAAGTGTGCAGAGGGTCGCAAAAGGCACCGCCCCGTTCACCGCTTTGCTGGATTCGGGCATTTTGTCGATAGCCGGGGAAGGAATCTCTCTCCCCCCGGTGCGAGTTCTTGTCTCTTCGATGTACCCACCCTTAAGGTACCCGCTCGGCGCCAGCCGGCCAAGAAGATGCGGTCGGTGAGACGAGCCTTTGTAGCGCGGACCTGCGGTTCAAGGTGCGCGGCTTTTAAGCTTTGCACGCGGTTGGGGGTGCGCGCAAATTATCGCCATGTTGCGTCTGCGCCAGCCGTCGCGTTCCGCTTCCCGTCGATGTGCATCCGCGCATTTAAAGACGAAGAGCCGCGGACCTTGAACCGCAGGTCCGCGCTACTTGCTTGCTCAGCAATTGCCCCGGCCCCTGACACCCGCACCTGGTACCCACTGTTTCCCCCCCGTTTACCGTCTACTGTCTGCCGTCCACCGTCCTGCCTTATCGTGTAACTTATGCATTCTCGGCCCAAAAACCCGACAGATTCTTGTTGATCCTCGCGCAATGAGTGCATTTTCGTGTAAAAACCTGCTTTTTCGCCAGACATTTTGTCATCGTCGCCTGTGTTTTCATACACATCCCCGGAGGTTGTTCCATTTTTAACATTTCTTCGGGTCTCCGCCCCGTTTCGGACCTTGAATAGCACATTCTTGAGCCGCCACAATGGGGGGCGCTTCGCAAATCGACAATCGAAAATCGAAAATCGACAATCGGCCACAGGCTGGAATCTTCCATCCTCTGCATGAGCAGCATTTTGTTGTCCTTCGAAGCTAGGGCGCCGGGACTGGCAAAAGGCGCGCTGGATGCCGCCCCTCATTTCCTGACTCCTGACTCCAAGCTCCTAAATCCTAAATCCTGCCGATAGCACCCCACAGTAACACCCGGTTATTGTATCAACCTATATTATGAAAGTCAAGATAAAAATGCCAGTGTTAGAGGCTACAAAATGTCGCTGCCGGAAAGCGAGTTTAGCGCGGACCTGTTTTGTAGGTCCGCTACGCTGGCTTTATCTCGGCGCCCGTCGGCGCATCTCCTGTGCGGACCTGCAACGAACCCTCAACATTAAATTGACCTCGATGGGTCTGTTTGATTTGCTCGATCATTTGTTTTCTCTCCTTTTCTGCGCCCGTTTCTCGCGGGGCACGAAAAGGCGAGTGGGGCCTGCTCGCCAGTGCCAAGGGCTGGTTACTGAATTTTGAATCTGTAATTTGCCCTCTTTCTAGCCACTCGTCACTTGTCACTCGCCACTGCTCTATTGTTTCTTGGGGGAACAGCAAACCCGGAGAGTGGCCGTCAACGGACGGACAAAGCAGAAGCCCGGCGTGCCGCCAGCGCGCAGGCCGCTTTCCCATCTCGCCGTGCCCGCGAGAAAGCGGTGCCAAAAAAGGACATTGGAATGAGGAAAACTAAAGCCAGTAGAAGCAAGGCGAGCCGTTGTGTCGTTTTTGATTGGATTACTCCGTATTCCTGCCATACACTAAAATCAGGTCACTGGAATGGCCCGAGAAATCGGCGGTTTATGTCGACAGTCTTTGATTGCATAACCAGGACGGAAACTTGCTATAAGAGAAGCACAGACAGCATTTTTGCGCATTGGAACAGGTCTGCGCGGCCCAGTAGCGATGCAGCTCGAGCATTGATTGAAGACTGGTTTGCTCGGATTCCAATCACTGAGCAGCGGGAGCTTCGTTCCCGATTCCGTTGTGGCTTTGATGCCGGACTGGCTGCTGCCTTTCAGGAGTTATGCTTGCATGAATTGTTCCTCCGCGCGGGCTGCAAGCCAACTCTGCATGCGACCCTAGCTGGGACCGCCAAGCAGCCAGATTTTCTGGTACAAGAAGCTGACGGGTCGGAGTTACTCTTGGAGGCTAAGAGTTCGACAGACATTTCAAGCGGTCCTGAGAACAACCCTTGGCGCAATCGGATATTGGATTTTCTAAGGGGATTCAAGTGCGACGGTTTTTCGCTTGGCGTTGGTGAGGTGACTGCCGGAAGCAGTGATTTATCTCAACGATTGCTTAGGAAACATATCAGGGAGGGGCTGAGTACACCTGTTGACGGCAATCCTGAGCGTATCTTGATCCCGCCCTTGGAAACGGATGATGGGTGGAAGATCAGACTCACTGCCTTTTCAGATGCTTCGTTTACAAACAAGAGCAGGTGTGTGCTATATGAGGCTTGGAGCCGCACGTGGAACGGTCCAACATGTGCGCTACTCAATTCCCTCAAGAAAAAAGGTGGTCGGTACGGCGATGGAGTGTCGATGCCCTTCGTGATTGCGGTCAATTCATTTGATCCAATGCTTGTAGACCGAGATTATGAGGAACCGCTGCTGGGAGAGCGGGGCTTTTGGGGAAGTTCCTCTGCGCCCCAGTATCGCCGAGTAAGTGCGGTACTGTTTACAAAAAATCTGTGGCCAGAGACATTGTTAGCGGGTCAGGTTGAGTCGCGCCTATATTTGAATCCCTTCGCTCAGCGACCATACAATGGCATCCTCACCAAACTGGATACATTCAGGTTTGAAGGTGGCTCTTGGCAGCGCTATCCGGGCAAGGCAATCCACGAGCTTCTGCAACTTCGTCCGCAGGATTCGTCGTCGTGGTAACAGCGAACCGCCCTTGGTTGCGAGCCACAGACCTTGAAAAGCAGCTCTGCGCCCGCCAGCTCTAAAACGAACCGAGATCTGTAAAAGTTGACTTCAGTTGTCGAATGTTAACGAGTTTTCGGCTGTTTGCCCGCCTCATTCGGTTTAGAGCCTTGTGGGTTTCGATGTACTGCCGACGTACCTTCATGTTTGCCTTCGGGTCTTTCATTGACTTAACGACTTCAAATAGTTCCAGGTCGGATTCGTCGGCTGTTGGTTGCTGCGCTGCGGGCCTCGTCTTGTAAAGGTAGTTTAATTCCCACCTGGCACCGTCATTCGGCTTCGGCAATGGGACCATCCTGACGCTCCTCTCGATCAAATGGCGCTCGGTTTCAAGTGAAGGGTGCACGAAGATTCGCATTCCTTTTCCGCTTGACCGTTCGGCGGAATGGGCGTGGATGACTGCTGTGCCAGCAAACAAGGAACGGGTAACTGTGGTTGAGTCTGAAACGTCAATTGAGAAGCCAAATGCGTAGAATGTGCCGCGACCAATTCCCATGCGAACGGGAACACGCTCCCGCAGGAAATTTCGCATTAACTCAGTAGCAATGAGCGCGGAACGCACCGAATTGCCTGCATCGAGGTATGCGCAATCGGAATAGAGCATCGCCTGCATGCCACCGGAGAGGCGCTGCTCGCTGATACAAGATTCCAGAATGCGGTGGAACCGGTTATATTGCGTTTGAAGCGGACTCGTGGACGTGCCGGTGTAGCCATGCTCGTTGGGTCCGTAGGGGACCAATCGGATACGATGCCTCTCCGTGAGCGCAGCAAAACCTAACATATCGACGAGGATTAGTGTGTGTTCAACGTCTTCGTCCATTCGTCTCCGTTTTCGCTTCGCGTTTTTCTTGGTCATCGAATCACGCTCAGCGACTTGGATAGAAATCCTCGGCTTGTCGGAGAGGAGCGCAGCCGAAACCCCCGGGCGTACTTCCCGCCGCTTGCCCGACCAGAGGATGGTTACACCCCATGCACGCGCTCTATTTTTCTTGTCTCCGCGCAGTCATGCTGACGAGTGTGAATTTATGCTTCTTCTGCTTCGAATCGAGGACTATGAACCAGTTACCGTCGCGGTAGAAATCGACGAAACCATTTACTGGAAGGACCACCAGACTGCGACCCACCTCACTCCACTCATACCGGTAATTGTCAGTTTCGATCACGACGGTGTTCGATCTTCGATAGATTGGCACGGCAACGGTTGCAGTCCCTATTGGTCCTGCGTATGTGCCAGCACGCGACGAGCTTAAATCCTGAGCGATGACCTTGCCACGCTCCCAGTTATGCTGTTCCTTAGAGGAAGTAGTGGTAGTCGCAGAGTTCAGGAGGCGGTCGTAAGCCTCCCGGTAATTGCTGTTATTGGAATTCAGCTCGTAGGCCGAGCGAAACTCTTCCAAAGCCCCTGCTCGGTCACCCTTTTTCTCAAGCGCAAGGCCAAGGCCATAATAGGCGTTGGCGTCATTAGGATTGAGGCTTAGCGCCTGCCGGAATTCCGTTATTGCTTCGTCAGAATCGCCCTTGATTCCAAGGACCAGACCAAGGCTGCCATGCGCGCTCGCATCCTTCGGGTTCAATCTAAGCGCTTCGCGGAATTCCGCGATTGCCGCATCCCAATCGTGCTTCGCTCCGAGTGCCAGACCGAGGTTAACATGCGCCGGTTCGTCATTAGGATTCAGGCGCATGGCTTCACGCTCTTCAACGATCTCCCCATCCCAATCACCTTTGACCCCGAGCGCCATCCCCAGGCTGGCGTGCGCCTTTTCGTTATTCGGGTCAACACGCAAGGCCTCTCGATCCTCGGAGATCTGGCCGTCCCAATCGTGCTTATTCGCGTACGCCGCCCCAAGTGTGAGGTGCGCTATCGCATTATTGGGGTCAAGGCGCAACGCCTCACGCTCTTCGGCAATCTCACCATCCCAATCGCCCCTATTCCCAAGCGCTATTCCGAGATTGACGTGGCCCGCTTCGTTGCCGGGGTTAAGCCGCAGCGCCTCGCGATCTTCGGCGATCTCGCCTTCCCAGTCGTGCTTAGCGCCAAGAGCCGCCCCGAGGTTGGCGTGGGCGAATTCGTTCTTGGAATTCAGGCGCAATGCCTCGCGCTGCTCGGCGATGTCGCCATCCCAGTCGCCCTTGGCCCCGAGCGCACGACCGAGATTAACGTGTGCTACCTCGAAATTGGGGTCCAAGCGCAAAGCCGTACGTTCTTCAACGATGCTTCCGTCCCAGTCACCTTTCTCCCCGAGCGCGCGACCGAGATTGACATGCGCCTCTGCAAGATTCGGGTTAAGGCGGAGCGCCTCGCGCTCTTCGGTGATCTCCCCATCCCAACCGCCCTTCTCCCCGAGCACAGCGCCGAGCGCGTCGTGTAACTCCGCGTCCTCTGGCGTCAAACCAATCGCCGCGTGAAGCTCTGCCTCGGCGTCGGCGTATCGTTTGCCACGGTAGAATTCTCCGGCGCGGGCGAGATGCTGCCGGACTTCCGTTTGCCGCGCCCTTAGTACGGGGTCAACGTTCTCCCCGCCCGTCACCTTGGCTTCCTTGAGGGCCCCGATTAATTCGTCCTCACCTCCGGCCAAGCGGACCTCCTGAAGGTATTCATCAGTGGGCTTGAAATCAATGCCGCGTTCCTCCACCAGCATGGCGACTCGGTGGCTGGGGACGCCGCCCATCAGCAGAGCGAATACCTGAACTTGGTTTAGCGGCTTCTTCGCAAGCTCGGGCGGCTTGGCTGCGCGCAATGCACTAAGAAACTCGTCGCTTGCGCCCGCGCCCTTGAGGCTTTGTAGAAAGCTCTCCGTTGGGGCGAAATCAATCCCGCGCTGCTCGATCAGCTTCGCGCCCGAATCATCTCCTAGCCCGGCGCGTACCATGTTGCTGACCTGTTCCTGCGTGAAGGGCATCTGTTGCGCCCGTACGGCCAGCGTTAGAATCATTGATATGATGAGCATTAGGATTGTCACGACCGGTTTACGCCACATCGGCACCTCCCGAAAGCGGGAATCGCTACAATAATGTGCGGCCATTCTACCACGGGAAACTCACGCATTCTGATTGCGGCACTGGTGCGCCGATTATTGCTGTCAATGGTCCATCCCGTATCCTTGTCCATGCCCCTGCGACTCGCTCACTGATTGGTGTTCGGCGTTTTCAGTCTTGGGGCCTTGGTCCCTACCGCCCATTTCATGCCCGGTTTCCACGGCGGACTTTTTCGAAACGTCGCGGCACAACTCTTCGCCCAATTTCCCCGCGTCGTTGGGATAAATCTGCGCATCGTCCCGCCCGCGCGAGACGGAGACATACGCCAGCCGTGAATTGACAAGCTGGTCGCGGGCCTGTTCGGTGTCCACGTGCACCAGCACGCGGTCGGCGGTGGCGCCCTGGCTGCTGTGGCTGGTGCGGGCGCCGCCAAGTGCGGTGTCCATCACAGGGGCAAGTACTCAACCCGGTTAATCCATTCTTCCGGTTTGCTGGCCTTTGCACAGAGCTCAAGATCGGCAACGGCGCGCCCGATGGTAACGTCGAGTGGGGCGATAAAGATGATTCCCGCGAAAGGGATCGATTGAACGTGACGGCGGGCTGCCTCGCGCAGGAAATCGGTGTCATGGGTGACGAGCACTCGCCCCTGCGCCGCAGCGCGGTCGAGCAAAATCGGATCCTTAGAACTGCCCAGCCCCATCCTCTTGTGCGGTGACCACATTGACGCCGCGCAGGCGCAATTCGGTGGTCATGGCCCACGGGACATGAACATCCATGTAGAAGCTGAGGCTCACTTGGAGTTCTTCAAGGCGTGGAGTTTCTGACGGAACGCCGGGTCGGAAAGGGTGGGCTCCAACCGCTTGGCTTCCTGGTAGTCCCGCTCAATCTGCTCGTCCAGCTTTTCCCGATTCTCATAATAATAGGCGAGCGCAGAGTGAATCTGCGAAAGCGCCAGGTGCGGGTGCTGGAAATGGATCTCCTCGGGGCTCCAGCCATACGCCTTTTTGTCGAGAACGACTTCCAGAACCTTCGTGTTGGCGCCGGCAATCCAAGCCACACCGTGGTCATCGATTTCGATCCGAGAAGCGACCGTGATTGCCATCTCTCCCGCCTTCCTTGATCTATACTAACACATTACCCCCCTCCGTCCGGCACTTCTTCGCGGGCCACCGCGGTGTAGGACCGAAAACCGGAGGTGCCGCAGATCAACCAGCACGCACTCCCGCCGAACACCCAGGGATGGCGAACTCCGCTTGAAACCTTGTCGCGCAACTCCTCGGTCAGTCTTCCTGGGCCTGGAGCAAGACGTCCGAACCGGGAAGGGACTTCTGGTTGCCGCCCAAGGACAGGAGATTACCTTCCCGCTTCTCCTTAAGCTCAAGAGTCTCCTGGGGAAAGGAACTATCCCTAATGAGGTGGTTGCGTCGCAACCCAAAGTTCCGTGACGGCCCTGCCGCGAAGGTTAAATCTCCTTGACCCTGCCGGTGGTTTCGTCAAGAATAAGCTTCGAGGTTTGCAGGCGCCATGAGCCCACGGACACAGCCTCCCGGCGGCGAGCGAGGTCGCTCAGTCGAAGTCGAGTGGACGACCATCTCGTACCGCACGATTGCGATTTACATCGTTCTCGCCTTTTCGTTGTTGCTGTTTATCGTGTATCTGATTTCGCCGAGCTTCGTCGTCAATATCGGGAAACGAGTGCTGGAATCGGTGGCCGCCAACCCGAGCGCCCCGCAAACGCAAACGAGCCGGAAGGAAGCACACTTCGTAAATCTGGCTGGTAACGTCCGCGTCAAGAAGGCCGCCTCGTCGCAGTGGATGCGGGCGGATTACAACACCAGCCTGGAAAAGGGCGACTTTGTACAAACGGGGAGTGAGGGGTGGGCGCGCATCATTTTTGCCGATGGCACCAATTACACGTTGAAACCCGATGCGCTCATTGCGGTGGAGGAAAGCCGCGAGGACCCCGTAACCCGCGCCACGAAGGTGGCGGTGCAGGTAACCTCGGGCGCGGTAGACCTGGCGACGGGCCACTTCGAAACCCCGGGGTCGACATCGCGGGTCTCCTTCGCCGACGCGGTAGCGGACTTGCATGAAGAAAGCCGTGCCGTGGTCCGCAACGATCCGGACAAAAACGTCCACGTGATTACAGTGGATTCAGGCCAGGCGCAAGTGACCCGTGGCTCGACGAGCGTTCAGCTCGGCCAATATGAGCAGGTTTCATTCGCCGCCCAACAACCGGGCTTGGTGCGAAGCAAGGTGATTGCTCCACCCTCCTTGCTGACGCCCCCGAATATGGAGCTGAAGCTGGTGCAAGATCCCAAGTCCACAGCTCTGGACTTCAGTTGGACGGAGGTCCCCGAGGCGAAAGCCTATCACCTTCAGATATCTCCCTCGGTCATGCTTTCCAATTTCGTGGTGGACAAGAAGGTCAGCGGACGGACCTCCATCCCGATTTCAGGGCTCGATGAAGGGATTTACTATTGGATGGTCAGTGCCATCGATTCGAAAGGAGTGGAAAGCCAACCGAGTCAGGCCAACCGGTTGAACCTGGTGCAGCAAGTTGCCGGGAACCAGGCTTATCTGGAAGTGACCAACATTATTCAGCACGGCAGGGTGGTCGAGGTGCAAGGGAAGACGGAGCCCGGCTCAACCGTGATCATCAACAATGAGCAAGTCTTTTCGATTTCACCGGACGGCACGTTCCGGGGCTTCACGTCCCCGTTTCCGCACTCCGGCTCGAACCAGATCACGATCACCGCACAAGACCGCAAGGGCAATACCAATACGATACGAAGGCCCATCGTGATTGAATGAGTCAGCCCTTCGCCTGTCACCCCGGTCCGTCACAGCAGGAGCTCACAAGCGAATGAACCTCCGTTCCTTATTCAGCGTTTTTTCATCGGACCTTGCCATCGACTTGGGGACTGCCAACACCCTGGTTTACGCCAAGGGCAAAGGTATCGTGGTCAACGAGCCTTCGATTGTAGCCATCAATAAAGTAACCGGGGATATCGAAGCCGTGGGACGCGATGCCAAGGAGATGCTCGGCCGCACCCCCGGCAACATCGTTGCCATCCGCCCCTTGAAGGACGGCGTCATTGCCGATTTCAAGGTGACGGAGAAGATGCTCAACTACTTCATTCAGAGAGCCCACAACCGCAAGATGTTTGTTCATCCGCGGATCGTCATCGGCGTTCCCTCGGAAATCACCCAGGTGGAAAAGCGCGCGGTACAGGATTCTGCGATGCGCGCGCGGGCGAGCGAAGTCTTTCTGGTGGAACAAGCGATGATGGCGGCCATTGGCGCGGGCTTGCCTATCACTGAGCCTTCCGGCAGTATGATCGTGGATATCGGGGGTGGCACGACCGATATTGCCGTCATTTCCCTTTCCGGAATTGTTTACAGTCGCTCCGTGCGTGTGGCCGGAAACGAAATGGACGAAGCCATCACGGCTTACATGAAGCGCAAGTACAACCTGTTGATAGGCGAGCGCACCGCCGAGCATATTAAAATTGAAATTGGCTCCGCCTACCCCCTGGAAAAACCCCTGACGATGGAGATCAAGGGGCGGCATCTGCTCGAAGGCATTCCCAAGACCATTACCATCGACGATTCGGAAATTCGGGATGCCTTATCCGAATGTGTTTCAACCATTCTCAACGCCATCCGCGTCGCCCTGGAGCGCACACCGCCTGAACTATCCGCGGACATCTCGGACCGAGGTATTGTCCTAACCGGCGGCGGCGGCCTGCTGAAAAACCTCGACAAGCGTATCCGCGAGGAGACCGGCCTGCCCGTCTCGATCGCCGAGGACCCTCTGGCTTCGGTGGTATTAGGCACAGGTAGAATGTTGACAGATTTTGACTTGTTGCGCCGGGTAGCGATAGAATGAGGCGGATATTTTGTCCCTGGTCCGTGGTCCGTTGTCCTTTGTAAGGCAACGTGTCACTCTAGTCGTAAAGGCGGCTGGTTCGTCAGGTCAGTGTTCTACCACGGACTAAGGACAACGGACCACGGACGTCCTTGTTATGTTTGATCCTAACTCACCGGATTTGACGCGCCCGGTCGAAGCGCTGGATCACGATGGACCTGACATGCCGGCCTTCATCCGCCGGCACCGTTCCTTCTTTACCCTTCTGGCGGTCGTTGCCGCACAAATCCTGCTGCTTTCCCTCCAGATCACTCGCGACAACCACGTGCGGCTGATCCGCTACTGGGCGGTTGAGGCTTTCGATCCCTTGGAGCGCTCGGTGGGCGGCCTGATGAATGTTTCGTCCACCGCTTACAGAACTTATCGCCATCTCTGGCACGCGGAGCAGGAAAACCAGGAGCTGCACATCCAATTGGTGGCGGCGCAGGTGCAAATCCAGCGGCTGGGTGAGCAGGCTAGGGAAACTGAGCGCTTGCGTACTCTGCTGGATTTTAAGAACCAATTGGCGTTTCAAACCGTGGCGGCGGAGGTCATCGCTTCCAGCCAGGATGCCCTGCACGCGCCCGTTGAGAACTTCAACGCCGTCTCCATCGACAAGGGTTCGGATTCCGGGCTTACCGCCGACCTTGCCGTCATCACCCCGGAGGGCGTGGTGGGAAAAATCCTGGCCATCTTCCCACACAGCGCGCAAGTGCTGCTGATCACCGACCCCTCCAGCGGTGTGGGCGTGACCCTGGCCCAAAGCCGCGTGCAGGGCATCCTGAAGGGCAGCAGCTACAGCTTTTGCGACCTTCACTACGTCATGAACGAAGAGGTGGTAAACCGCGGGGAAGCGGTGGTGACTTCCGGGCTCGATAAGGTCTATCCCAAAGGCCTGCCGGTCGGAACCGTGGTGAACGTGGGTGATGGCATGATTTATAAAACCATCAACGTAAAGCCCTCTGTGGACTTGAATCGCCTGGAAATGGTTCTGGTGGTCCTTAAGCCGGCAGCCGCAGAGCAACAAGCTCTTAATCTCCCCTTGCGGCCGCAGTGACCGGCTATGGTTGCTGCTGAGATACACATTGGATTCAGGAGCGAGGAGTTAGGAGTCAGGAGTCCGCAGTGCGGTTGTCGATGATATCGTGCGTGGGCATTCTCATTCCTTTGTCGCCTTGGACGGCGGCGGAGACATGATCCTGGAAACGGTGGAGGACAGGCTCTCAAAGCGCACGCTGATCTCTCTGTAGTTGCGGCGGAAGGCCCGGTCAACGTCGTGGGCCACCACGATGTTCTCGCCTTTTGGATAAACTCGGCGAAATGCCTGGAGGTTGGCTGCCTCGAAGGCCTCCGCAGACCATTTGCATTCCAGCGCCAGGGGTTCCTGCCGGCGCGTGGGCAAAACAAAATCCACTTCATGCCCTCGCTTATCCCTCCAGTAGAAGATCTGGCGACTCTGCAACTGGGCCATGATTTCATTCAACACGAAGTGCTCCCACAGATCTCCCAGGTCCTGCGGGCGCAGTTCCTGCCAGCCACGATGGTAACAGACGAAGCCGGTGTCAAAGGCATAGACCTTGGGTGCGGCCACGATTTCGGTCGGGCGGTGGCTGCTGAAGGGGCGGATCA
>Ga0187849_1001796_pt1 | contig 21996 bp, 13 predicted proteins | sample June2016WEW_4_10_2_FD_132412 | JGI IMG/M metagenome (GOLD analysis project Ga0187849, IMG submission 132412) | Peatland microbial communities from SPRUCE experiment site at the Marcell Experimental Forest, Minnesota, USA - June2016WEW_4_100 | ecosystem: Environmental > Terrestrial > Soil >...
AGCCGGTTAAAAATCCAAGGACCTTCGGACGTCCAGTGGCGGATTGAGTTCAACCCAGTTTTTTGTCGCGGCATGGACGCTCCGCATGTACCCTGACGTCAGTGGCCGCGACAAAAAACTTAATTAATGAGATTTGGGAGGAGGCCGACAAAGGTGGGATGCGCCCCCTTCTCCCCCGCCGGTGGCGCCGTGCTTTACCTGAAGCGAACGAAGCAGTAAGCTCACGCTCACCTTATGAAAAGACCCAGACTGTCCAGCGGTTTCCGGGCGCTATGCCCGTTGGCGACGGCGCTACTGATAGCAAATTATGGCGGCGCCGCCACGCCAGAGCGTGTGCCCGCGCATTCCGTCAAAGGCCTCAAACTCGGAGTCAGCGCTAATGGGCGCTATTTCGTGGATCAGCAGGGCAAGCCGTTCTTCTACCTGGGCGACACTTGCTGGCTGCTCTTCCAGCGGCCCAATCGCGAGGAAGTGGACGAGTATCTCAAAGACCGCGCCGCCAAGGGCTTCACGGTCATCCAGGCGTATGTGCTGCGCGGCCTGGGCAAGAAACACCCGGATGGCAATTCGTCGCTTCTGGACGCGACACCACTCATCGACCGCGACCCGGCCCGACCCAACGAGGAGTTCTTCAAGAACGTCGACTATGTGGTCAACCGGGCAAACGAACTGGGCCTGGTCATGGGCCTCGTGACCGCCAAATCGTGGCACGTCACGGACCACCCGGAAAAGGTGTTCGATGAGAAGAACGCCTACACGTTCGGCAAATTCCTCGGCGAGCGCTACAAAAACAATGCCGTCGTGTGGTTTCCCGGCGGCGATTCCGCGCCAGGGAAATACGACGCGGTTTGGGTGGCAATGGCGAAGGGACTGAAGGACGGGTGCGGCGGCAGCCAGCTCATTTGTTATCACGGCCAAGGGAGCACTTCCTCGTCCATGTGGTTTCACAGGGCGGACTGGCTCGACTTCAACTCGATTCAATCCGGACACCATTTCGGATCGGACAGTTACGCGTTTGTCACTAAGGACTACGCCATGACGCCCGCCAAACCGACCGTGGACATGGAACCGGCGTATGAGAATCATCCCACCGGCGCCAACCAGCCGCGCGTTGACTCTCACAAGGTGCGCACGCAAGCCTACTCGGCGATGCTCGCCGGGGCGGCCGGACACGGCTACGGCTCCTTGGACCTATTCTACTTCTACAAGGAGGCCGACGGTCCCTTCCCGAAAAATGGTTTCCAACACTGGCGCACGGCGATGGCCTACGAGGGCTCTCGCCAGGTGGGGCTGATGCGCCGCCTGTTCGAGCAGCGACCGTGGCACAAAATGGTTCCCGACCAGTCGGTCCTCGCGTCGGAGCCGGGCGGCGGTCCGTTTCGACTGGCCGCGGCGCGGGCGGAAGACGGGAGCTTCGCGATCGCCTACACACCGGTTGGGCAGCCTCTGCGCATTGCCCTCAACACGCTCAGCGGCTCCCAAGTCAAAGCTCAGTGGTACGACCCTCGCGCTGGCACGTGGACAGCCATCGGTCAGTATCACAAGGAAGGCGTTCAGGAGTTTGTTCCGCCCTCCCGCGGCGCGAAAGACGACTGGGTTCTCGTGCTCGATGGCCTGCCGTGAGAGCAAGCCTTGCCACACTGCTCTTGGCACTGGCGCGCGGAGTCGCGGGCGCCAAACGAACGATTGCGGGCTTCACGGCACTCATTGCCCTTCGAGCGTCAAGTCAGTCAGCAAATCACTCCAGCCGAGGGTGATGAGCTTGGTGAGCTCATAGGAGCAGGCGAAATCTACCCCAAATAAGTCGCGTTTGAGACTGCTCCTGGAGGCCGGATCGGAGGTGGCCAGATTGTGCTCATGGCAGAGCCGGAGGCTGAGGTGGTTCAGGTTGCCAGAACCCAGACAGGCCCAGTCATCCACGAGCAGCGCCTTCACGTGCGTCATCCCAGGGCAAAAATGGAGTCGGCCCGCATGTTCCAGGAAGTAGTTGGCGAGCACCAGGTTGCTGCGCCCGCCAGTCTTGAAATCGTTCACACGCGGCAGAATCACTCGCAGGTCCACTCCCCGATTACGCGCCCGCCCCAAGGCTACAATTACACGCTTGTCGAAAAGGTATAGGTTCTCGATGTAAATGTATCGCTGGGCCCTGCCGATGGCTCCCCGGGTGGCGGTGCTGAACGGCTTCCAACCGGTCTTGGTGGGTAGCAGGCGAATGGACGCCGGTCGCGGAGTAGCCGGTGAGCGCGAAGGGTCCGAAACCGCCGATTCAGCGCCTGCCGGCCTAGCGTCCATCGGATGCGTCGGCGGTACCGCGAGCTGGTGCGCGAGGAAGTCGCGCAGACCGTCAGCAGCCCGGCCGAGGTCGATGAAGAAATCCGTTATTTGCTCCGTGTCGTTAGCCGGTGAACCAGCTTTTGCGAGATTCCGGGAAACGTTCTTTTTGATTTTCCTCTGTATCGAGTGAGAAGCCGGTTGTGAGAAGGGCTGACAATGTCAAATCGCCGACCATGTTCGGAGTGCGGGGCGCTCCTCCTGGAGGACCTGCCCCAGGGCCCGTGTCCTGTGTGCGCCCTGCAGGGCGCGCTGGCGCTGTCCGGGGGCGATTCTGCCGGCGTGGTCACCGAACAACCCGGTGAGCAAATCGGCCCCTACACGCTCCTGAAGAAGCTCGGCGAGGGCGGTTACGGCATCGTCTACCTGGCAGACCAGACCGAACCCCTTCGCCGCCGTGTCGCGCTCAAGGTGATCAAGCCGGGAATGGACAGCCGCCAAGTCATCGCCCGGTTCGAGGCCGAGCGGCAGGCCCTGGCAACGATGGACCATCCCGGCATTGCCAAGGTGTTCGAGGCTGGCGCGACCGCCACCGGGAGGCCCTACTTCGTCATGGAACTGGTCGGGGGGGCCAGGATTACCGATTACTGCAACGAGCACGAATTGTCCACACGCGCAAGGCTCGATTTGTTTGTCGAGGTCTGCCGCGCCGTCCAGCACGCGCACCAAAAGGGCATCATCCACCGGGACCTCAAGCCCTCGCACATCCTGGTTGCGCTGCACATGCCGGCAGCCTTCGTTCTGCTGTTGGTAGCGGGGGCACTGGCGAGCACCTGGCAGGCGGTGCGCGCAACGAGAGCAGAGCGACAGCAGGCGCTCCTGCGCCGGCAGGCGCAAGCAGCGGAGACGGCCAGCCGGACCGAGGCCGCCAGGAGCTGGCAGGTGGCAAAGTTCCTGACGGACATGCTCGACGGCGTCGGGCCGTCGGTGGCACTGGGCCGGGACACGAAGATGCTGCACGAAATTCTGGACAAAACCGCCGTGCGCGTCGGCAAGGACCTCAAAAACCAACCAGACGTCGAGGCGGAACTGCGCAACACCATCGGCAATGTCTATGCCGAACTGGGCGATTACACCAAGGCCGATGCCATGCTTCGGCAGGCCCTGGCGCTGCGGAAATCGGTTTTCGGAGACAAACATCTGCGCGTCGCCGATTCGCTGCACGATTTAGGCGCCTTGCGAAGGGACCAGGGGAAACCTGCCGAGGCCGAGGCCCTGTTCCGCCAGGCCCTGGCCATGCGCCGCGAGTTGCTAGGCAACGAACACCCGGAGGTGGCCAACTCCCTCAACAGCATCGGCGCCGCGCTCTTCGATCAAGGCAACTTCGCGAAAGCCGAAGAATTCCACCGCCAGGCCCTCGCTCTCCGGAAAACACTGTTCGGCAACGAGCATCCCCTCCTGGCCACGACGCTCGCCAACCTCGGCACCGCCCTCTGGTATGAAAACAAGTTTCCTGAAGCGGAAGCGGCCTACCGCGAGACGCTGGCCATGCAGCGCAAGCTCATGGGCGACGAGCATCCGGACGTGGCCACTTCCCTCCACAACCTGGCCTGCGTCCTTCAAAGCCAGGGCAGCTTCTCGGAAGCCGAGCCACTGTGCAAGCAAGCCCTGGAAATGCGCCGGAAACTTCTCGGGGCCGAGCACCCTCTATTTGCCTCCACGCTCAGCGCGCTGGCTGCCATCTACCAGGGCCAGGGCCGGTTTGCCGAGGCTGAGACCACCGAACGCGATGCGCTGGCCATCCAGCGGAAGCGCCTGGGTCCGGAGCACCCGGAGGCCGCGGTCTCGCTAAATAATCTCGGCGACATCCTCCGCGTCGAGGGCAAGCTCGCCGAGGCGGAGACCGTGCAGCGCGAGGCAGTAGGTTTGCTGAAGAAAGCCCTGGGCGGCGATCACCAGTTAGTGGCGATCTCAATCGACGTGCTGGGCAACATCTTGCGCGATGAAGGGAAGCTCGCCGACGCCGAAGCCTGCCATCGCGAAGCGCTGGGCATGCGCGGGAAGGTGCTTGCCGGCGACCACCCGGATATGGCGCAATCGCTCAACGACCTAGCCCCAGTTTACGAGTTATTTGAAGGGTGCCTCGGAGTTGGTTGTTAACCAGCAGGTTGCAACTTGGTGCCTCTATGCCCTAAAATCGGGATCTGGGGGCTTGCAATTCAAGTATCTCGATCAGCTTTTCCTGGATTTCGTCTCGCTTGGTCAGTACTGGCTGCTCCGTAACCGGGCGGCCTGCGCGTCGGGCTGGATAAACGTTGATGACCTCCTGAATCTGGCCCAACTTCTCCAGCAGACCGGCCATGGATAAGCGCACGCCGGCCTGCCGCGCTCGACGCCACAGCAGTGCCCGCAGCAACACCGCAATGGTACAATAGAGTCCATGCACTTGAATTTTGCTGTCGGTCCAGTGGTGCAGCGGCCACCACGCACCAATGCGCCGGTCCTTCATCTCATGGAAAATCTCTTCGATGACGAACTGGCTGCGATACGCTCGAATCACCTGGGCGTCGGTCCATGCTTTGTGACCGGTGACCAGCGGCGTTTTGCCCAGATACGTATCGGCTAACTTTTCCTGCGCGCTGGCCTTCGCCTCATAGGCCAACTGCGGCACGCCCGTTGAAGTCTGGGCCACGGTGGTCTGAACCAGTTGGCGTAGATGCTGGCGGTGAAGGATTTGCTCGCACTTGCGCTTGACCGACTCCACGCTGGGCTGCACGCCGCCCTTGACCAGACCCGCCGCCCGATTTTGAAGTTGTTGCTGCAGTGCCGCCAACTCTTTGAGCGCCTTGGCCAGATCGTTCTGCACGGTCGCCCACTGGGTCGTGAACAAGTTCTGGTTGTAGGTCAGCACCAGCGTGCGCTCCTTCCCATAGACCACCTTCTGGGTGCGCCAGCTTTTGGTGCCTTCCAAACCCGGTTCCGTGGCCGCCTGCCAGCGAGCGTCTTGGTTGGAAATGGCCATCAACTCGGGATGCTCGTCCAGTTTGGCCGAGCCGACGTAGGGCAGTTCCAGCTTGTCCATCAAGGCAAAGTTATCCTCGGAGTTGTTGCCCTTGTCGAAGACCACCGTCGGTTTGGTCGAGGCCCAAGTGGAGCCAGCCCGCTCGACCAGCCAGCGCTGGAACTTTTCCAGCGCTCGAGGAAACTCCGTGACATCGTTGCGGTTGCCCTCATAGACCTCGTAAAAGAGCGGCAGGTGTCCGTCGGTGGAGCAGAACAGCGCGTAGTTGACCTGTCGCAGATTGCACCGGCCTTGCTTGTTCTTGCCTCGTTTGGCGACCTGGCACTTGAGGTTGAAGGTGTCGATGAAGGTGTAGAAGTTGGTGCCGTCATAACAAATCTGCGACAGTTCGATTTGCTCCCGCACCAGGACTTGGGCGATGAGTTGCTGCCAGATCTCCTGGGCGGTGGCCGGCTCGATCCGGTCCATGTGATCCCAGAAGCGCTGGGAAGTGAGCTGTGCTGCCGACGCCTGGGGCCATACTCGCAGCAGGCAGGTGCGGCAGAGCCAATCCCACATGGCCTGTTTGCTGACCGGGTCGCAGGCGCGGTTGATGGCGGCCAAGCGGATGTAGTCGCCGGTGCTCAGTCCCTGGTCGCGTTTGGGGCATAGTTGATCGACCAACTCGGCGACCTGGGCTCGATGCGCCTCGTGCCAGAGTGCCAGGGGCAAGCCCCAGCCCAGAACCTCGGCATATTGCGGCGTGGGGCCAACGCCCTGCACGGCTTGGGCGATGTCCTCGGGTTTACCGAGATATTTTTGAGAGAGGCGGCGGCACTTGCCATGTTTCCAGCCCCAGAGGGAATAATAGTAGTAGGTGTGGCCGTTAACGGTTTTGGCTTCGAGCCGATGCATGCTGCGTCATTTAGCTGACGCGATGATTAGGGCATAGTCAGTGGCGATTGTCAAGCACAATATTGCGGATTATTTGGCGAATCTGGAATTATTTCAATGAGCGAGTTTAGGGCATAGTTAGCGGCCGGAGCAACCGCTTGAGCGCGAATGGGTTATGCGAAAAGACCTATTCCAACTGTAAACTGGGGCTAGCGGGCAGCCGCCCGCCTAGCGGTTGGGAGGAGCGCTGCTGATTCTCGTCGCGCTTGGCCTCGGCTGGCGGCTCGCCAAAATCAGGCCGCGGCGGAAGTTCCAGCCCACTCATCGCGGACCGAGTCCGGGATGAGCGGGCGTACGTTCAATGGGCTGGGGCTGACAATTTCTTTCCCGCCAAATCCGGCCCCCAATAGTGGATGCCAACGGTCGCCTCTTCCTTGTCATTCTTCCTGAAGCTGTATCGCGCAAAGTAGATCGTGTCGAACAAGTTCGTTTCCGATTCGGGATAAAGTTCAAAAACACCGCCGAAGATGTTCTTGCCCCGCATGTCCCCGATCAACTGATCTCCTTGTCGCCGAATCGTCAGTCTCACTCCGGTGGGATACGCGGCTACTGGTGCAAATTCGTATTGGCCGACAAAAGCATCAAGGAGCTTCGGATCCAGTTTGATTGCGACATACTGTTTAGGTGCTTCCGGAGCCTTGGGCGGCCGATCAGAGGTTTTCGCAAAAGAGAATTCGGCGCCGGGAATATGCACGATCAAACCGGTCGCTTTGCCTTGTGTGTCCCGCAAAAAGGTCACAGGCATGCCCGTCAGCCGGTTAAAGAAACGGCTTTCCGATTCGGGTAGCAGTTCACCGGGGATTGCCGGCCAAAACTCCGTAGAGAGGGACGGATTGAATTTAGCGCGAAAATTAAGGATTTGTAATAATTTAGAAATGACAGCCGACGACGATCGCTGATCTAAGGTGTATTGGGCAAACATCCGATTGCCTTCAAGGCGAATACCGATGCCCAGGTGCAGACTCGCACAAACCACATGAGCCAGTATCAGCGCCAGGAGAGCTCCCAACGCACCCGTAACCAGGGCCGCACCGCCCAGCACAATGCATCGCTTGCGAAAGCCGGCGGCGCGCCTGAGGAGGACCACGAGCACGACCAGGCAGACGCCTGCCGGGACGTAAAGGAGCACTTCGGGCGCGTTGCGGAGAAACTGCCGCAGCATGAGCATTCCCAGCGCAAAATCGGGTGAGAGGTGGTATTGCCCCAGATACGACTCGTAGATCTTATTGTCGAGCGCCGTCTCCTTTGGCCGGTCCGATTGCCATTCGCTTTCGAGCAACGAAATGCCCGCCGCGCAGGCGTCGGCAACATCATAGGAGTTAATCAGAATCACCACACCCCGCCTCCGCGTCTTATCGAAACCGACAAAAGAACTGAAACCGAGCGTATCTCCGACATGTGAGATGATCTTCGTCCTCTGGAGGCTGGAGGTGATAAACCACGCCAATCCCACACCAATATCCCGCGTCTGATGAAAATGAACGGCGTGCGTTTTTTCCATGAGCGAGGTCAAGTTGGACGGCGTCAGGCCGAGGTTGGCCGACAGATATTTCAGGAGGTCATTGACCGTTGAGTGCAGTTCGCCATAGCCCACCATCGCTTCGTGGCGCCAGTCACGGTTGAACGGCGTTATCGGTTCGGCTTTTTGGGGGTCATTCGTCCACACCCCGGGCCCCTGGTCCGATCCCGGGCAGCCGGCTACTTGATATACCGCGTAGCCGAGGTCATTGTGTCCCGTGGCGTTCCGGGATTTCAGTCCGGGGGGCAGCGTGATTCTCGTGCTATCCATCTTCAGTGGCCGGCAAATCCGATCCACGACCAGCGATTCGTAGTTCGTCGCGGCTCTCAGGGCGATGACATGACCCAGCAAACCCATGCCAACGCTGGAGTATTCGAACTTTGCGCTCGGCTCCCGGGTCAATTTATAACCGGACAAATCGGCGTAAAACTTTTCGGCGGGATAATCATCACAGGGATGATCCGCGAGGTCGGGATTAAGGTCGTCTGGCCATTTTGGCAGCCCGGAGCTATGCGTTGCCAGTTGGCGCAACGTGATCTCCTTGCCGTTGCGGGTCGGCATCCTGACCGACTGGGGCAAATACTTGGCCACGGGATCATCCAGTTTCATCTCTCCCCGTTCGACTATGTCCTGCAGCAACAGCCCGGTAAAGGTCTTTGTGACCGAACAAATCGCGAACACGGTGTCGCCATTCATTTCCTGGTCGGTGCCGTTATCCAACCGCCCGTAGCTGACAACGCGGCTCCCGTTCTCGTCCACCAGGCCGACCGCCATGCCGACGCAAACCTTGTCGACGTCGACGCGATGTTGCAGGAACGCGTGGATGGCATTCGTGAAGTCCTCCGCCAAAGCCGGAAATGGAATGAGCGAGAGAAGCAGGGCAAAACAGATGAATCGGACGATTTGTTCGATGTTCATATTCTCTGGATCACCGGACATGACCGCTGAGCGGTCCAGCCTGATACGCTTTTGACAGCATTGACGACAATTCGTCATGTTCACCACCCGGATAATGAGGGGTGGACACGATGGAAAAGCCGAGGTGATGCGAACCGACGCGAGACACGACAAACTGCCAACCGATTCGCGGGCAAGCCGGATTGGCCGTCATCTCGAACCTGCCCGGGTCGAGCTGTCAGGTTCGACCACCCGAAGGAATTCAGGCTGGTTGTGGTTTGGACGACGTCAAAGGACGATGGTAACTGCTCGCCATTTTCCCATTCCGTTTTGGGCCTTGGATTGTTAAGGTCGGCGCGATGAACGCAGGATCCTGGTCGTTATGGCTGGTGGTGGCGCTGAGCGGGGGCGCGAACCTCCTGGCCGGAGAGGTTGACATCTTCATCGATGGGAAATCCCCGGGCCGGACCTTTGAAGGCCTTGGCGCCTTGAGCGCCGGCGCTTCCTCACGGTTATTGTGGGATTATCCCGAGCCTTATCGCGGCGAAATCCTGGACCTCCTGTTCAAGCCCAAATTCGGAGCGAGCCTCCAACATCTCAAGGTCGAAATCGGCGGTGACGTGAATTCCACCGATGGCTCGGAGCCCAGCCACGCCGCGAGCCGCGAGGAGTGGGAGCATCCCCGGCCGGAATACTGCCGGCGGGGATATGAGTGGTGGTTGATGGAAGAGGCCAAGAAACGCAACCCGAACATCCTCCTGGAAGGGCTGCAGTGGGGCGCGCCGGGCTGGATCGGCAACGGCACATTCTACTCGCAGGACAATATCGATTTCATCATCGCCTTCATCCAGGGCGCCAAACAGCACCACGATCTGGAAATGGATTACCAGGGCGTCCGCAACGAGGTCAGGTATGACGCGGCCTGGATCAAGCGCCTGAGACAAGCGCTCGATGAACACGGGCTGCAGCGGGTGAAGCTCGTGGCGGCGGACCTCTGGCCTCCGGAGGACCAGTGGGTCATTGCCCAGGACATGGCCAAGGACGCTGAGTTGAATCAGGCGGTGGCGGTCCTGAACGCGCATGTCCCGGAAGTGGTGAACTTCCATACGCCCCCCGAGGCGCGGCGCTTGAACAAGCCGCTGTGGGATGGCGAGGCGCACGCTTACGGGGGCGACTGGTATGCCGCCGCCGACTACGCCCGCTACAACCGGGCCTATCCGCTGGGGCAAATTACCAAGATCATCAACTGGAGCCTCATTACGGCCTACCCCGATTTCCTGATTGCCCCCGCCAGCGGTCCCATGAAGGCCAATACCCCCTGGTCCGGCCATTATGAAGTGCAGCCCCCGCTCTGGATGATGGCGCACACGACCCAATTCGCAGAGCCGGGTTGGACGTATCTCGACCGGAGTTGCCGGTTCTACAACTCCGAGGGCGGCCTGGGGGCGGGCTGGTCGTTGAACGCGCTCAAGTCGCCCACCACCGATGACTACAGCCTGATTATCGAAACGATGGATGCCAAGGAGCCTTGGACGTTGCGTTGCAAGCTCTCGGAGGATCTTTCGACCCGCGATCTGGCCGTTTGGCGGTCGGTCTTCAACCAGGACCTGTTCATCCGCCAGGACGATGTGCCGGTGCGGAACCGGGAGTTCAGGCTGACGGTGATCCCCAACGCGATCTACTCGCTGACCACCACGCGGGGCCAGCAAAAGGGCAAGCCGGCCCATGCTGTGCCCGACCCAAGACCTTTCCCATTTCCCTTCGCCACCGATTTCGAGTACGACCCCGTTGGAGGGCCGGCCAAATATCTGTGCGACCAGCATGGAACCTTCGAGGTAGCCCCCCGGCCCGACGGAAAAGGCCAATGCCTGGCGCAGACCATGACCCGGCAGGGCATCACCTGGCGGGGAGGATACGCCTTTGCCCAGACCATTGTGGGCAATATTGGTTGGTCTGATTACCGGGTCTCGGTCGAGGCGATGCTCCCGGAACAGGGTTCCCTCATGCTCTGGGGCCGGATGAACCGCTTCTCGTGGGAAGCAGGAGCGCCGTTTGCCGCGGACCAATTCGAGGTCAAAGCCGATGGCCGCTGGACATTGAAGGCTGGAGCCCAAGTCTTGGCCTCGGGCCAAGTCGCTCCTTTGGGCCACAACTGGCACAGTTTGGGGCTTGAATTCAGCGGGACTGAAATCACCGCCCTGTTCGATCAACAAACCTTGGCCAAAGTAAAAGATGCCTCCTGCCAAGCCGGAGTCGTGGGCTTGGGCACCGGCTTGAACCGGGCCTTCTTCGACAATCTGAGCGTTTCCCGTGTCCCGTGAGCAACCGGCGTTTCGTAGCGGCAAGGTCTATGAGCTCAGCCGCCTGCAAGTTGATATGAAGAACCTGACCTTATCGCCCCTGCTGATCTCATGCCTGCTGCTGGACCTGGTGTCTTCAGCGGCCGCACAGGCAGTGCCCGCAGCCAGCGCGGCCCCACGGCAGTACGACTCCTACGACTACGCCGAACCGGGGAAAGAGTATTGCCTGGTGGTTCCCAAGGGGTTGAAACCGGTGCGGGGCATCCTGGTCGTCTGCAATTACATGGGCGGCGACTCGCGGGGCTACTACGCGCAAAACTGGTATAGCGAGTTCATGGACCTGCATGGTTTCGCGTTTCTCGGCTCCAAAGGCAACAACTCGCACGCCGCAAGCTACCAGGCGTTTCTGCGTGCCGTGAAACAGTTCAGCATCGACTCCCACCATCCTGAGCTGGTCAACGCGCCGTATGCCACCACCGGCTTTTCCGCCGGCGGAGGCTTTGCCAGCACCCTGCTAACCAGAGACCCTGACAAGGTGATCGCCTCGGCTCCCGTCGGCGCTCGCATCAATTTCGACGTCTTTAAGGCGCCCGACGCGCCCACTGCGGCCCACCTTGGCGTCCCGGCGTGCCTCATCACGGGCGAGCAGGAGAATTCCGCCAAAGTTGTTGATCCGGTGTTCATAGCGTATCGCCCCCAGGGCGCGCGGTACAGTTGGATGGCAGTGCAGGGCATCGGCCACGAGATGCGAGGGCAGGAAGTGCTGGCCATGCCACTACTCGACGCCGCCGTGCGCGTGCGCTATCCCGCCGACGGCGATGTGCGCAAGGGCCCGATCAAGCTGAAGACCATTGATGTTACCAGCGGCTGGGTCGCCGAAAACACGACGTGGAAGAGCGGTCTGACCCGCATCGTCCCGGCGAACCAATTCAAGGGCGACCTCGGACATTCGAGCTGGCTGCAGAATGAAGACCTCGCCTTCATTTATCGGGCCTACTCCACTTATGACAAGCCGCTCACCATCACCTCACCGCCCTCGGGTATGCCCGGCGGCGCGCAAGACTGTGATGCCGGATCGGACCTCGCGATAATCGTCGATGCCAGCCAATTCCCCAATTAGAAGAAACTGGCCTTCTACGACGGGGCGAAGAAGCTTGGGGAAATCACCCAGGGGACGCCACATTTCACCGCGAAGAACCTGGCGCCCGGCTAACACGTGTTCTCCGTGCTTGGCACGGACGCCCAGGGAAACCTGCGCACCTCCAACCCGGCGCTGGTTGTCGTGCCGTCCCCGCAGCGGTAGTGCTCTGCGCGCACGCGGCCCCGCTCGGCTGGGAGGGCGCGGTTCCAGGCAGCCTCATGCTTTATTCTCTGAGTAACATCCCGTTCTTCGTCAGGCCCTGAAAGATCAGGTAAAACGGGCCGTCGGGGATTGTGAACTCAGGCCGGTTCCTTGACAGGCACAGGCGCTTCTGTCAGCGTGCGCTCCTGCATGAGCAAGGCGCACGAACAACTGGAGGGGATCGCGGCAAATCACCTGAACTGGCGGCCGTTTTTGGTCATCGTCGGCATTCTCGGGACGGCGGGGTTCTTCGGACCGGCGGTTTCCGCCGCGGGAACATGGTTTGTCTCCGCGGGAGGCGACGCCTCAGACTCAAATCCGGGCACCGCACCGCAGCCCGTCCGGAGTGTCGCCGAGGCCGTGTCCCTGGCCAAACCGGGTGACGTGGTCGTGTTCGCTCCCGGGACCTACCCCTCCTCGGGGGTGACCGTGGCTGGCGGCAACGAGGACCTCCCGATTACGTTGCGTTCGGACGGCAAGGGAAGGGTCATCTTTAGCAACGACGGAGCCAGGGCGCTCCTCAGGGCAGGGTCATACAACACCTTTGATGGGATCGAGTTCCACATGCACTCCGAGAACCCCCGGGGAGCCGGGATTAGCGTTGACCGCAAAGAGCACGTGACCATTCGGAATTGCCGTTTCTTCGCCTGCCAGATCGGAGTGAGCGCCGTCAGCGCCCATTATCTGACCATCCGGAACTGCGAGATGGCCTATTCCGGGGCCTATGGCGTCCACTTGAACGGCTCCGGCCAGGATACCGGCGGGCATTGGAATCCGGCCGACGAATGCCGGCACGTTGAGGTGCGGAATTGCTATCTCCACGACGCCGGCTGGAACGTGAAGGGCACCGAAGGCTACGGCGTCACCGCTAATGGCGCGACAGAGTACCTGGTCATCGAGAACTGCCAGATCGACAACAATAGCGGCGACGGCATCCTCTATGAGGATTGGACGGTGCACTCGACCGCCCGCTACAACGTCATCCGCGGAACGGGCATTGCCGCCATCTGGATCGACAACGCCAGCATGAGCGTCTTCGACAGCAACTACTTGGAGGCGAACAACGTCGCGGTCTGGCTCTCCGGGGAGGAGAGCAGCAACCGCTACCTGGACGATTTCATCTCGATCCGCAACAACATCATCGTCCACAACGATTGGTCGGCCATCGATCCGTCGGTCTATGGGAAGGCCATTTTCCTCATCACCTCAAGTACGAGGGATACCTACTTCGACAACAACACCGTAGCCTTCAACAAGTGCGACCAAGTGGTCCGCGTCGAGGACCGCCCGCCGCAGAACGAATACCGTAACGTCTGGTTCCGCAACAACATCTTCTGGCAGAACACCGGGCCGGTGGCGGTGGCTCCCGGCATAGACCCCAAGGAGTTTCACTTCGTGAGCAACCTCTGGGACAAACCCTGCGAGCAAGAGGCTCAGGCCCGGACGGGAGACCCGCTTTTCACCGATCCCAAGGCTGAAAGCCCGGAAGGGTATAGACTCCAGAGCGCGTCCGCCGCCAGGGGCCAGGGCCTGCTGCTGTATGAAAACCCGTTGGACTTTTGGAATGGCCAGCGGCCGCACCTGTCCAAGACCGAGAAATATGACCTCGGAGCCCATCAGTTCGGCACGACCGGCGCTGCGCACATCGGACTGGATAGAGCTGCGTTTCCGTTCGAGGTTCCGCCGTTCAAGCTCCAGTTCAAAGCCCGGCCCAAGACGAACTGATCGCCGAACGATGATAGACCAGAGGTCCATGGGAGTTCGACTTATGAAACCAATGAAACGACGTCAGTTTTTGCAGCAGGCCAGCACCGCTGCTGCGGCGATAACCCTGGTGCCTCGGCACGTGCTGGGCGGGGCGCGGTTTGTGCCCCCGAGTGAGAAGGTCAATATCGCCGGCATCGGGGTGGGCGGAATGGGCTTCGGCGATATTCAGGCAGTCAGCAGCGAGAACTTGTACGCGCTCTGTGACGTGGACCGCGCCTATGCCGCCAAGGCCTTTCAGAAATTCCCGAAAGCCAAGGTGTACACCGATTTTCGCAAGCTCCTGGCCCAGGAGAAAGAGGTCGATGCCGTCGTCATTGCCACACCCGACCACACTCACGCAGTCATCACCAGCGCGGCCATCAAGGCGGGCAAGCACGTCTATTGCGAGAAGCCCCTGACGCATACCTTGTTCGAGGCGCGGACCATTGCCCGGTTGGCCAAGGAGGCGAAGGTGGCCACCCAGATGGGCAACCAGGGTCATGCCACCGAGTCGATTCGCCAGTTCTGCGAATGGGTGTGGGACGGCGCCATCGGCACCGTTCGCGAGGTCCATGCCTGGACACCGCACGCGGTGTGGCCGCAGGATATTGACCGGCCGAAGGAGACGCCGCCGGTACCGGACACCCTGGATTGGGACCTGTGGCTCGGCCCCGCTCCAGCCCGTCCTTACCACCCGGCTTATCTGGCGATGATGTGGCGGGGCTGGATCGATTTTGGCACCGGCGCGCTCGGGGATATGGGATGCCACGTGTTCGACCCGCTTATGTGGGCCCTCAAGCTGAGGCATCCAACCAGCGTCGAAGCCAGCAGCTCGATCTTTGTCCCGAAAATAACCTGGCAAAAGCAGCGCAACAAAGAAACCTACCCGCGCGGCTCCATTGTCCGTTACCAGTTCCCGGCCCGCGGGGAGCTGCCACCCCTCAAGCTGACCTGGTACGACGGCGGGTTAATGCCCGAAATCCCGGCCGAACTCCCGGAAGTGCAAGACCCCACCGAATTGGGAGACACCTACGGCGGTTTCCTGGTGGTGGGCGACAAGGGCAAGATCCTCGCCGATTCGCATGGCGCCGGCCATCCCCGTTTGCTGCCTGAGTCTCTGCATAAGAATTACCAGCGCCCGGCAAAAACGTTGAAGCGCTCGCCCGGCCATCATGAGGAGTGGATTCGGGCCTGCAAGGGTGGTGAACCGGCCGGCTCGAACTTCGTGGACTACGCCGGATTGCTCACCGAAATCGTGTTGGTGGGCAATGTCGCCGTGCGGTTGGGGAAGAAGCTCGAATGGGATGGGCCGAACCTGAGATTCACCAATCTGTCCGAGTCAAACAATCTCCTGCACTACGAGTACCGTCGGGGCTGGGCGCTCTAGCCCGCGACACCCCCATTTCTCTGAAAAGCGTGGCCCCCCGGGCAATGGCTACCCCCAATTTGAAAACCGGGCCTCGACCTCCGCCCGCACCTTCAAGCGGCCTTTGATGACAGAGCCATGAGCGCGGTCGAGACGGGCGGCACAACAGAAGAACCCAGCCACCCCGGTGTCAAGGCCTGCAAGTTCCGGGCGTCGGCAAAGAAGGGGAACGCCTCCTCGGCGGGACGCGGCAGCCATTGTTCGCTGTGAAACCTTCTGGGCTTCACCGGCTCATCGTCTTGCGCCCGATTCCGCGTATCCCAAATCTTGGCATGGCGACATTCTTTAAAAGCAATATAGACCGCAAGGGACGGGTAGCGCGAACCATCTTCGGCATGTCCTGCATCATTGCGGGGTTTGCTTGCCAGAGGTTCGCCTGGAGGGCCTGCGCCGCCCTGGTTGCCCTTGGCCTGTTCGCCCTGTTCGAGGCGGTGCGCGGCTGGTGCCTGATGCGCGCCTGTGGGATCAAAACGAAGTTTTGACCCGCTACCGAGGGACTTCTGCACGAAGTGAGAGAGGCCCGGGAACGGCATTGACCTGCCGCCGGTTCTTGAAAAAACTGTGGGCATGAAAGTCAGCCGCCTGTTCTCCGGACGTGCCCCGTGTGCCCTGCTCGTGGTGGGCGCGGTTATGTGTGCTGCCGAATGTGCCCTGCCTGGAGCGCAGGTGTTCACCGATGTCTCCACCGCCAGGCTATCGGTGAGTTCCAAAGCCAACCCGGCGCTCGAATTCGCGGATGGCACCCGCTGGCCGGTATCTGGTCGCCCAGCCATGGCTCTCGAAGTCAACGGGGTCATGCAGACGGCCGAGTCTGCCGAGCCTTCCGGCGATACGCTGGCGGTGCGCTTTATCGACGGGTCGCGCGCCGAGTTCCAGGTACTGCGCGGCCGTGGGTTCGCCGTGTTCCGCCTGGTACGACTGGAGGCGCAACAACCAGTCACGCGTTTCCGCTTGTTCCAGCTTGCGGCCCCTCTTCAGGCCGGAATCTGCGGCACTGTCAATGGCGCGGCGCTGGACGGTAATTTTGTCGCGGTCATGGCCGTCGAACCCAATGTCCATGCTCTTCATGAGCAAACGGGCGGCGAGCGCGCGGACCGAGCTGGGTGCAGTCACGAGTTTGTCCAGGTCACTCCCGGCAAAGTGGGTGCGCACGCCGCCCGATTTACCGCGACGTGCGACGCGGAAGCCGCCGGGTGGAGCGTACGCGGCCGCAACTTCGTCGCCCCGTTGGATCTATCCGGCTGCCGCGCCCTCCGCGCCTGGGTCCACGGGGACGGCCGGGGCGAAGCGTTGAAAATCCAGCTTTACGATGGCCAGGGCGGTTACCGGGACAACTATGTGCCCATCGAATTCCAGGGCTGGCGTCAGGTAACCTTGACCAATTGCCCTATCGACTCGCTGCGCTACGACCACGTCACCACGCTGAACTTCTACTACAACGGCCTGCCGGCGAGCACAACCGTGACCTGCCTGGTGGACCATGTCGAGGCCGTGATCGAGCGTGGGGATTCGAGCCGGGTGGTGCTGCTCGAGGACTTTGAGGATACCGCTTCTCAGCTCTGGTCTTCGCCCATCATGAATCTGTGCGTGGAAACGGAAAAGCTGCATGGCCTCGAACCCGCGGCCTTCGGCGTGATCGCCTGTCGCGAGGCGGATTTTCTGGACACGATGGCCCGTTTCGAGGCGGCTGCGCACCTGCCCAGCCCCAAGCCCGGCGGCGTCTGGAACAAGCAATCGCCCTGGGTCAAACGCTCCTACCTCTTCCTCACCGACTTCCGCGAGTCCCAATTTGACCAAGGATTGACCCTGGCGCGGCGCGGGGGCTTTCACATGATCCTGCTGGGCCAGGAATCCTGGGCCCACGGCACCGGCCATTACGAAATCGACCGGGACCGATTTCCGGACGGGTTGGAAGGTTTGAAACGGACCATCGGCCGCTTCCAGGCCGCAGGTTTCCGCGTGGGGCTGCATTTCCTGGGCGCATCCATTTATCCGCCCGACCCGTACCTCACCCCGGTCCCGGACCCGCGCCTGGTCAAGGGCGCCGCCGCCACGCTCGCAGCCAGCGTTGACGCCATCACCAATTTCCTGCCGCTGACGGCGGCGCCGACCAACTTTCCCGCCCAAGACGGCGGCTACGAGGGTGAAGGGACCGTGCTCCAACTCGGCGAGGAGTTGATCCAGTTCAGTTCACCGGCACTCGATTCGCCTTTTGGCTTCCGCGGATGCACTCGCGGTTACCTCGGCACACGGCCCGCACCGCACCTTCAGGGCGAAACCGTCCGCCATCTCGTCCGCGCCTACGGCTATCACCTGTACGACATGGATACCTCGCTGCTCGACGAAGTCGCCACCCATTTTGCCCGCGTCGCCAATGCGTGCGGCATCGACATGATATACTTTGACGGCTCGGAACGCTTGCAGGGCGAGCACTGGTTTTACAATGCTCGCCTCCACCAGGCGTTCTACGACAAGCTCGCCAACAAAGATACTCTCCTCCAGGCCAGCAGCTTCAGCCACTACTCCTGGCACTTGCTGGCCCGCAGCGCCTCCGCCGACGGGCACGGCGACCTCAAAGGCTACCTGGATCAGCGCTCGGGGTGGTTCAATTCGTTTGCGCGCGACTGGATGCCCCTGGACATCGGCTGGTATTACGGCTACGACCCCACCGCGACGCCCGACATGTTCGAGTATGTGCTGGCCGCAACGCTGGGCTACGACTCCTCAATGTCCTTCCAGGTCTCCTGCAAGGCCGCCGCGGCCCATCCTTTCACCGGCGAGATTCTCGACCTCATCGCCCGCTATGAGCAATTGCGCCTTTCGGGCCATGTCCCCGAATCCGTTAAAGCCCGCTTGCGCATCGATCCCGCCCTGACCACCATCAAGCCCGGCGAAGCGCAACCTGCCCTGTTGGAAAAGCGCCGGGAATATCGCCTGCTGGAAGAACACGGCAAGCCGTATTTCCAACGGGTCATCTACGAGCCCTGGCACGAAATCAACCCCGCCCAAACCAACTCGGCTACCTGGCGTTTCCTCGTCAAAGACGGCCCGGCCCGCATCGGCGTCCAATGCCACGCCCCCGCCGGCGCGGAGATCGTGGATCCCTGGATCGAACTGGCCGGTCAACGACTCGGCTGGCAGGGCAAATTGACCCAGGGCCAGTTTCTCTTTTTCTGGCCCGGTGAACCCGTCACCTGCTACAGCCCGGAGCGAAATCCCAACCGGGCCGCCATCGCCCCCGCCATCACGTTGGTCCCTGGGGAATACTCCGCCACGTTCGGGTCACGCGAGTCGCTAAAGGCTCCCGTGCGCGTGCGAATCACCCGGCAACTTCCCGAGCGCCTGGACCTCTGATCTGCCTTCCAGCGCGCGAGCCTGTATGATAATCCGGAGCTGTTGGACAGACATTCCCATGACAGCAAAATGAAAAGGAACGCCGAGGTTGCGACCGTACGTGTCCCTGACGATGCCGCCGGCCACACCATACACATCGTTCTCACCGCCACGGACAGCGGCCACCCAGTGTTGACGCGCTATCGCCGGGTGGTCGTCATCGTCGGCCACGCGGCCCGAGGAGTCTTTGAGCACCGGCCATAGGTCCGGGCGGGGCTGAACGGGGATTCCCCTCACGAGCTTGACCCACCGTTGCCTTTGCCAAATCGCACGCTGTTCGCCGCCAAGGCAAAAGTCCACTCCTTGAGCTATGAAGCCCGGTCGGAATGACCCCGTGCAGGCTGCCACGAGGTTCACTTCCGTTTTTCCACCGCGGCGATCACCCCGGCCGGGTCCACCACCGGGCCGGCCGCCGTTTTGACCGCGGTCTCCCGCCAGATTCCCACGATCTCGGCTGGTTTGAGCTTGGGATCCACCTGCCAGGCGAGGGCGGCGACGCCGGCCAAGTAGGGCACCGTCCAGCTCATCCCTCCCGTACGGTCATAGGTGTAAACCGTCGGCCCGCGGAAGCTGGCCATGGTGCGGTTGCCGACCGGGACCCAGAGGGCGGCACCCGGGCCGAAATAGCGGCCCCGCGTGTAATCAGCCGGCCCCGGCTCGGCCGCGCTCTCGACTCGTCTCAGGGTCCCGAGTCGCAGAAAAGCCGGGTCGCACGTGACGACAAGGATCCCGGCCTGCTCCGCCTTGGCCACCGCCTGCTGCCAGCGCGAGTGATTAGGCCGCTCGGAGAACGCCCCGAGGGAGATGCTCACGGCGCGAATCTTCGGTGTGTCTTGCAACTGCTCGTTCGACGCGACGATCCGTTCGAGCAGCTCGGCCCAGGGCTCGTTTCGCACCCATTTCCAGGGAGGAACTGCGTAATAGTAAAGCGCCGCGCCGGGTGCAACGCCGCAGGTCCTGCCCACCGCGATGCTCGCCACGCACGGCCCGTGCATCTGCGGCTTGACACCATCGACCTCGACTCCTTCGTAGCGGGTGATGCGGTCCTTGTAATCCTCGTGGTCGCGCAACAGGGGTTGGTCGATGATCGCGATGCCGACCCCGCGCCCATCAATGCCCAACTGGTGGAGCTTGCGCACCCCGAGGCCGGGGTTCCTTCCCTGCTCGAGCAGGCGCGCGGGATTGAAGCCGGACGGCAGCGCCTCCGGGGCAGGCCACACCGTCAAGGTGTCGAATGTAAAACCCTCGAGGGTCTTGAGCTGGTCCCGCAGGTCGAGCCGGGCGAGCGATACGCCGGCCACGCCCCAGAAAAAGTCCAACTTCTTCAGGTCTTCCTTGGTCCGCAGCGCGATCTGGCGTTCGCGTCCGATGTCGAGGGTTTCGCCCGCCACCGTGACCTGGAAAAGCGTGAACGGCGCCGCCCCCTCGCCCATCCGACCGAACAGTGCCCGCACCTCGGGGAATTCGACTATGAGCAAGGTCATGTCGCCATCGTGCTCCTGTTTTTCCTGCACGGGCTTGCCGAGCACCGCCTTCAATTCCTCCGGCGTCGTGAGCCGGAAGGCGAAGGTGCCGTTCTTGACTGCCGCCCTTGCCGCTTCGGCGCCGGCGGCCGGCTCAGCCGAGCGGCCCGGAGTGGGGAGCAACGCCAGGGCTGCGCACAGGGCTGGCAGGGCCAGCCAGCCCCGGCTCGGGTGATGCCTTTGACTCTCATTCTGTCGCTTCCAAGTTTCGTTCATCTTCATATTCAAGGCAGATTCCATATTGATAGACTCCGATGGACGCCAAGCGTCACGAACAACCGTGCACCGACGTCGGGCGCCAACCCGGATGGGAAGGCCGTGGAGCGGCCCATACCAAGTTGGCGCCCATGGGTGTGGGTGGGGCCAGACCGTAGAAAGAGCTCAGCTTTGTCCGTTCGGAATGGCCCTTTCTACGGTCTGACCCCGCCCCGGCCCCCGACGCGGGGCGCGAGCGCCCGCTTGCACACCGCGATGCGGCGCCAGGCTGCCGCTGCCTCAGCCCAAGGCCACTTGCCAATGTGAGGGAAAACGTGCTTTGTAAACTTGACCCCTTTCCCGGCTGGACTAAGGAGGCCATTCACAATAACATGGACAACGGGCGTGCCGGGATTTTGACCGCTGGCGAGGCGCGAGCGAGGAGCATATCCGCAGCGGTCTGTACCGAGCGAGCAACGAAGCCAGTGCTCAAAAGACCAAGCGAACGTGTCCATGTTATTGTGAATGGCCTCCTAAGTGGACCGCGATTCACGGGGCAGGTGCCGCCGCATTCGCCGGGCGCACGGTATGCTTCACGGGCCAGGAGGCGCGGTTCGGATCGGCGTAGAGCCCGATCTTCGCCAATGGGAGCGGCTCGAAGCCCAACTTGAGCGCGGGGGCCTCGGGCTTGAGCTCGTAGTTGGCGTGGGCCGCGTCCACGAATCCCGGATCGGCGCCCACCAGGTTGTCCTGGAACGCCACCATCGGCCGGGCCCTGGCCTCGATTTCGTCCCACTTTCCCCCCAGGCAGAGATTGCGGCAGACCACATTCCCGCGCGGCGCCCGTGGCTCCTCATCGAGGATCGGAGGCAGCTTCGGATACCGCTCCCGGTAGGGCGACTCGCGGTAGCGGGTGCCGGAGAGGGTGCCTTTCTCGTGACCTTCCTTCACCCACTCGTCGGCGTGGTATTTGGCCCAGCCCATCGCCCGGGCGTCGATGTGGAGCGCCGGCTGGCAATCGACAAACACGTTGTTGGCGATGGTGCAATCGCGCCCGCCGCCAATGAACGCCGCCCGAGTCACCCGCACAAAGAGGTTCCCCGAAATCTCCGTCCCGCAGAACATGTCATCCAGGTACACTCCCACGCAGCCGCGTCCTTCGAAGCCGGTGATGTCGTGCAAGTAATTGTGCCGAATGACGGTGCCGCGCATCGTCCAATCGCGTCCGGCGTAGATCGCTCCCGCGTCGTTGGACTCGTGGCAAACACTGTGGATTTCGTTGAACTCGATGCGGTGGTCGTTCCCGCCGAAGGCGATCGCTTGGTGCGGCGCGTTGTCGATGAGGTTATGCGTCGCGCGGTTGCCGACCCCGTTCAGACTCACCCCGGCCGAGTACATCGGGCGCCACCGACCGTAGTGGTGAATGTGG
>Ga0187849_1001797_pt1 | contig 21966 bp, 17 predicted proteins | sample June2016WEW_4_10_2_FD_132412 | JGI IMG/M metagenome (GOLD analysis project Ga0187849, IMG submission 132412) | Peatland microbial communities from SPRUCE experiment site at the Marcell Experimental Forest, Minnesota, USA - June2016WEW_4_100 | ecosystem: Environmental > Terrestrial > Soil >...
CCCCGCTCTGCAACGGTCTCTGGTGGACCAGAGGGCAATCGGTCTATCGCACTCCGGATCGGGAGGCATGCCTCCCGATCCCCACAAAGAATACAACGACCGTAAAGATACAAGGGCCTCCTCTGCCGGGGGTTTCAGGGGGTGTCCCCCTGAGACTCTTTCCTTCAGAAAAACATATGTGGGTGAGTGGGCGGGAAGACGAGCGGTTGCTTGCAGACGGACGCTACGCGGGGGCGGTGGCAGGAGGCGCCGGCCAGCAGGCAAGCCGGCAGGCAAGCGCCCAGCGGCGCTAGAGCAAGACCAGGTTGTTCCGGTGGACCACCTCCGACCCGAACTCGTACCCTAGCGTCGCCTCTATCCGCTCCGACCGCAGCCCGCGAATCGCCTCCACCTCCTCGCGACCGTAGTTCGCGATGCCGCAGGCGATCCTCTCGCCGTCCGGCCCGCAGATATCTACCGCTTCGCCCCGCTCGAACGTCCCATCGACCTCGACCACGCCCGCCGGCAGCAGGCTCTTCCTGTCGCGACGCAGCGCCCTCGCCGCGCCCGCGTCCACCACTATCCGGCCGCGCACGCCCAGCCGCGACAGCATCCAGCGCTTGCGGCTCTCCATCCCCTCCACCTGCGGCGGGAAAAGCGTCCCCAGCGGCTCGCCCTGCGCCAGTCGCACCAGCACGTCGGGCTCCGAGCCGCCGGCAATGACCACCGCCGTCCCGCCGGAAGTCGCCAGACGCGCGGCCTGAATCTTCGTCGTCATGCCGCCCGTGCCGCGCTCGCCCGGGTGCGAAGGCCCGCCGGCCAGCCGCTCGACCTCCTCGTCGATGCGGTCGACGCGCGCGATAGGCTTCGCGGAGGGGTCAAGACGCGGGTCGGCCGTATGCAGGCCCGGCGTGTCGGTGAGCAGCGCCAGCAGGTCGGCGTCGACAAGGTTCGCCACCAGCGCCGAGAGGTTGTCGTTATCGCCTATCTTGGCGCCCTCTATCTCGTCGACCGCCACCACGTCGTTCTCGTTGACGACCGGCACCGCGCCCAGCTCCAGCAGCGCCAGCAGCGTGTTGCGGGCGTTCAGGTAGCCCACGCGGTCCGAGAGGTCTCGACGGCTGAGGAGCGTCTGCGCCGCCACTATGCCGTGCTCCGAGAAGAGCTGGTCGTAGCGTTGCATCAGGTGGCTCTGCCCGGCGGCGGCGAGCACCTGGCGAATGGGGATGTCGCGACGGGTGCGCACGTGCCCCAGGCGCTGGCGTCCAGCGGCAATCGCGCCCGACGAGACGAGGATGACCTCGGCGCCCATGTCGTGCAGACGCGCCACCTGTCCGACGAGCGACGACATCGCGTCCACGTCGAGGCGGTCGCTGCCGGCGGTCAGCAGGTTCGTGCCCAGCTTGGCGATGATGCGCCGGTAGCGGAGCCGGCCCGTCTTCGCGCTCCCCTTGTTGGAATCGCTCACGTCCTGATCCTCGAAAGTACTGGCTATGCAGGATTATAGCCGCGCCCCAGGCCGCAAGGAAGCGCGAGAGCGGGCTTCGACGCCACACCCGATAATTCCCCTAGGTCGGGAATTTGTCGTAACTAGGGTTAACTTCCCTCCTCGACGCGCGTTATTATGAAGGTAGACCGCCGTTGCCGAATCCCCTTCAAGACGAAAGGAGTCATCATGAAGCGCCTACTCATCCTCGTCCTGGCCCTCGGGGGCATCCTCGCGGCGGGCTGCATCGTACGATTCGGTACGGTGTATAATGACGCGAACGACCAGCCCCACTTTGTCGCCCTCGCCAGTAACCTCACGAATGCTAACATTGTTGCCGCGTCCGTCGAGGTCGACTTCTTCGACAACAGCGGGCGGTTCGTCGCCACGGAGTTCGTCGCCCCTTGCACCCGCACGCTGCAGAACCATTCCGACTCACCGATTGAGGCCATCTTGCCCGCCGGCGTGACGGTCAACGACCACCCACAGACGACTCTCCGGCCGGTCACTTTCGGGACGAAGGCCGTGGCCGACCTTGACGTGAGCGACGTGGCAACAACCAGCAGCGGCGACACGACCCACATCACGGGCAATGTCAACGTTGGGGACACAGATTTGTTCGACGTCCAAGTCTGCCTCGCCTTGCTTGACGACGACGACAACGTAGTGAAGGTCGGGCGCGTGTTCACCAGTCCAACTACTATCGACAACGATGAAACGGGGACTTTCGACGTCGCGGTTGAGAGCGATGACAACGCTACCCAATACGAGATCTGGGTGGACGCGGTCACTCACAATCCGAACGATGTGACGGCGCCGGTGGTTGTTGGCCCCGACGACCTTTCCACACTGGCGACGGCCACGCCGACCACGACGGCGACGCCGACACCTTGCTCCGGCGGAACGTGTACGCCGACGCCTACGGCGACCCCCACGCTCACGCCCACGCCCACGCCCACTGTGACGAATACACCCGGCTAGCCCGGGGTTTTGAATCAGGCGAGAGGGGTCCCAATTGGGACCCCTCTTCTTGTTGGTCGCTTCTGCGTCTACGCCCGCAGCACGCCTAGCGCGACGGCGTGTCCGTCCACGGTGTGCTCCTCGACGTGGGCGGCGGCCGGCGGCGCTCCCGCCACGATGTCGACGGACAGCGTCTCCTGCCGGACGTAGTCCTCGAAGCTCGTCATGACGCGGCGGACCGATTCGTCGCCCTGGTAGTAGGTGACGATGCGATCGGCGATGTCGAAGGCGGCGTTGCGACGCATGGTCTGGAGGCGGTGAACGATCTCGCGCGCCAAGCCTTCGTCGAGCAGCTCCGCGTCGATTTCGGTAGGAACGGTAACGAAATACCCCGCTTCCATGGCGGTCCGGTGGCCTTCTTTGTCGTTCGCGATCACCTGGAGCTCCGCCGGCTCCAGCCGCCACTCGCCGACGATGACGGGCGACCCATCCGCAAGAGTGGCAGCGACGGACGCTGGATCGAGTTTCCGCAGCTCCTCATCGATCTGTCGGAGAGCGCCGGCGTACTTTGGCCCCAGCAGCGCGGCGTTGAGGCGGACCTGGTATTCCACGTACTCGGTTTCGTCCTCGACGAACACGAGTTCCTTGACGTTCAGCTCATCGAGAATCTGACCCTCGAGCCGACGCGCCGCCTCTTTCTCCGAATGGTTGGCTACCTTCATGCAAGCTTGTGGCAGCGGCTGGCGGACTTTGATGCCGGCTTTGCTCCGGGCAGCACGCCCCAGGCTGACCAGGCGCATCACGAGGCGGGTATCGTCGTTCAGCCGGTCATCGATCAGCGTGCGGTCTGCGACGGGCCAGTCGCAGAGGTGGACACTTTCCGAGGCCGCGCTGTCATGCGACCGCACGAGGTTCTGGTACATCTCCTCGGCGAGGAACGGCAGGAAAGGCGCCAGCAGCCGGCTGAGCGTGACGAGGCAGGTATGCAGGGTCCTGTAGGCGGCCCGCTTGTCGGCGTCGTCTTCGCTCTTCCAGAAGCGACGGCGGCTGCGCCTCACGTACCAGTTCGAGAGGTCTTCGACAAAGGACTCGATGCGCCGGGTGGCGGTCGCGGAGTCGAACTCCTCCAGGTCGGCGGTTACGTCGGCGATGAGCTGATTCAGGCCGGAAAGCAGCCAGCGGTCGAGATCGGAGCGCGAGGATTCGACGGCCGCCTGACCTTCGAAGTGGTCGATGTTGGCGTAGGTGACGAAGAACGAGTAGGTGTTCCAGAGCGTCAGGATGAAGCCGCGGAGGACCTCGTCGCCGCTGTGCCAGCCGAAATTGAGGTTGGCGCTGGGATTGTGCCGGCAGAAAAGCCAACGCATTACGTCGACGCCCATGCGGTCGGCGGCATCCTCGAACCAGATGGCGTTGCCCTTGCTCTTGTGCATCTCCTCGCCCTGCTCGTCACGGAGGAGCGCGTAGCCGAAGCAGGCTCGAAAAGGCTCGCGATTCTCCAGCACGGTGCTCATTGCGAGCAGCGAGTAGAACCAGTTGCGGAACTGGCCGGGAAAGCTTTCCGAAATCCAGTCGGCGGGGAACCACTCCCGCCAGTAGGGGCGATTGTGACGGTAGTCGAGCGTCGAGTAGGGCACGATGCCGGCGTCGAGCCAGGGCGAGCCGACGTCCGGGATGCGCGATAGCGTCTTGCCGCACTCGGAGCAACTGATCTTGACGGCGTCGATCCACGGCTTGTGCGGCGAGTGCCCGGCGAACTGGTCCCAACCTTCGACGGCGCGCGCCTCCAGCTCGTCCTCGCCGCCGATGACGTTGACTACGCCGCAGTCGCACTCGTAGATGGGCAGCGCCAGCCCGTAGTAGCGCTTCTTCGAGATCATCCAGTCTTCCATGTTCTGAAGCCAATCGAGCTCCCGCGCCAGGCCGAACTCGGGTATCCAGTGGATCCGCTTCGTGACGTCGGCGATGCGGTTGCGCAGCTCATCCATGGAGATGAACCACTCATCGACGAGGCGGAACACGAGCTCGCTGTCGCAACGCCAGCAGACGGGGTAACGGTGGGTGTAGCCCTCGACGCGGTAGAGGATGCCCTTGCGGTGGAGGTCGTCGAAGACCGGCTGCGCCACTTCGCCGACGTTGCGGCCGCTCAGCCAGCCGTAGCCTTCGAGGAAGATGCCGGATTCGTCGAGAGGCGCGATTACGGCAAGGCCGAACTGCTTGCCTAGCTCGAAGTCCTCCTTGCCGCAGCCCGGAGCGATGTGGACGATGCCGGTGCCCTCGGTCTCGCTGACTTCCTCCCAGGGGATGACCTTGTGTTCTACGCCATGCTGGCGCGGAAGCTCGTCGTAGGGGCCGCGGTACGTCCAGCCGAGCATGGCTTCGCCGCGGAGCTCTTCGAGCACCTGGTAATCGCCCTGCAACCGGCCGAGTAGCGCCTTCGCCAAGTAGTAGACGTCGTCGCCCTCGCGGACGCGGACGTAGGTGAGGCCGGGGTGGACAGCGGCCGCCACGTTTGCCGAGAGCGTCCAGGGGGTTGTGGTCCAGACCAGCAGGTACTCGTTCTCGCGGCCGTCGAGAGGAAGCCGAAGGAAGACGCTGGGATGGGTCAGCTCACGGTAGCCTTCGGTCACGATCTCATGCTGCGAAAGGCCGGTGGCGCAGCGAGGGCACCAAGGCATGACGTCGTGGCCTTTGTACAGCCAGCCGTTCTCATGGCAGCGCTTGAGGAAGTGCCAGATGGTGTAGTTGTTTTCGTCGGAGAACGTGTAGTAGGAGTTGTCCCAGTCCATCCAGTAGCCGAGGCGAATCGATTGCTCGGTCTGGACGGCAGAGAACTTGCGAACCCGCGCCTTGCAGGCTTCGACGAAGCGGGCGATGCCGAACTCCTCGATCTCGCGCTTGGACTTGAAGCCCATCTCGCGCTCGACCTCGACCTCGATCCAGAGGCCCTGGCAGTCGAAGCCGTTCTGGTAGCGCTGGCGGTAACCCTGCATCGTTTTCAGGCGCTGGTAGAGGTCTTTGTAGGTGCGGCCCCAGGCGTGGTGGACACCCATGGGGTTGTTGGCGGTGATGGGGCCATCGATGAACGACCAGCGGCGCGGCGAGCTTTCGTTGCGGCGCAGGTATTTGCGCACCATGCCCTGCTCTTCCCACCAACGTAGGATCTCCCGCTCAAGCGCCGGGAAGTCGACTTTCGTAGCGACCGGTTTGAACATCGCTCTACACCCCACAAAAAGAATCCCGCCCCCGGAAAGGGACGGGCCGAATTCGTACCCGCGGTACCACCCTTGTTGCCGCCTGAGGCGACCGCTTGTCGGGGCACGCTTCCGATGCCCCTGCCCCTGGTAACGGTGAGCGTTCCGGCCGAGCCTACTTGACACCCCTGTCGTTCAGTCGGCGGCTCGGGAGGGATCTTCGACCGGCGCTACCGCGTCCACTCGCACCGAATTGGACTCGCTGCTCGGCGCGACCGGCCTACTCGACTCCGTCAAAGCCTTTCGCAAGTGTCAAGTATAGGTATCGGCAGACACGGCGTCAACCGGAAGCGAGTTCGCGGAACGTGGGCGCTAGAGCTCGGGGGGTTTCGCCTGGGCGCGTTGCTTGTTGTAGCAGGCGCTGCAGTAGACCGGGCGGTCGCCTCTGGGAACGAAGGGGACCTCGGTCATCATTCCACAGTCGGCGCAGGTAGCGGGGTGCATCTGGCGCGGCGTGCGGCCGCCGAAGCTGGCGAACGCGCCATAGCGCACATAGCCGTCCTCAGCCTCGGTGGTGCGAGAGTTCTTGCGGGCAGCGCGGCAGGAGGGGCAGCGCACAGGTTCGTTTTGCAGCCCTTTGCTGGCGTAGAATTCCTGCTCACCGGCTGTAAAGACGAAACTGCCATTGCAGTCACGGCAGGTCAATGCCTTGTCGGCGAAACTCAAGACCCGGTCTCCAATCGTGAAAACGGTGCCGTGCGGATTCGGCGATCAACCGAATTATACGACGCCGAGGCCGGCCGACGCAAGGCTAGGGCGTGTTCGGGAAACAGCAATCGTCGTCATTTCAGATTCGAAGCGGCTAGAAGGGGGTGCGCGCGCTGCTCGCGCCGCCGCTCAGCCGGGCGAAGATGTTGACGGAGCGAAGGATGGGGAGCCGCCGCTCGAGAAGCTCCATCTCCTCGTGGGCGAGGAAAGACGAGACGGCGAAGAAGACGCCGACGCCGATGACGCTGCCCCCGAACAGGGCGAGGAAGGCGTCGACGAGGGTACCGGCGTTGAAGTGGCCGGAGGCGTGCAGCAGGAGGGCCAGCAGTCCAACCACCTCGGCCATGACGACGGTTGCGGCGCTGGATTTCGCGACCGAGCCGACCAGCTTCTCTTCGTCCAGGCCGCCAAGTCGCTTCCGCAACGCACGGAAGAGGAGCGAGAATTCCAGAATAGCACTGAGGGAGAGCGCGAGGCCCAGGCCTTTGACGCCGAAAGACCCGACGAGCACGAGACAGAGCAGCAGGTTGGCTACCATCGAGGCGACGGCGAAAGCGACGGGTGTGCGGGTGTCGGAGAGGGCGTAGAAGCCGCGGCTGAGGATCTCGATGCCGCCCTGGGCGAACAAGCCTATCGCATAGAAGAAGAGGACGGCGACGGTGATATCTGTGGAAGCGGCGGTGAAGGCGCCGTGCTCGAAGAGGAAAGTTACGAGCGGCTTGCCAAGGATCATGAGGCCGACGCTGGCCGGCAGGGTGAGAAACAGTATTAGTCGTAGGGTGCCGGAGAGGGTGTGGCGCAGGGCATCCATGCTTTTCGTCGCGGCTTGCTCCGCGAGCGTGGGGAAGACAGCGGTCGACAAGGCCATGCCGAAGAGGCCGAGCGGCATCATGACGATAAGCCAAGCGTAGTTGACGGCCGAGATCGCCTGGTCGCTCACCTTCGAGGCAAAAAAGATGGAGATGAGGAAGTTGAGCTGAACGGCGGCCAGGCCGAACGCCCTCGGTAGCATGAGCTTGCCAACTTCCCGTACGCCCGGGTCGCGCCAGTCAGCGATGGGACGGTAAGCCATGCCGATAAGACGCACTGCCGGAAGCTGAATCACCAGGTAGATGAAGGCACCGACGACGACGCCGATGGACAGCCCTTCGACGCTGTGCGACACAAGAGCGGCGAAGATGATCGACAGGTTATAGGTCCAGGGCGCGAGCGCAGGGAAGAGGAAGTGATGGCGGGCGTTCGAGATTCCCATGAACATCCCGCTTACCGAGAAGAGAACGGGCGAGATAAGCATAATCCTGGTGAGATGAACGGCAAGTCCCTGTAGCTCCGCCTGGCGGCCCGAGTCCTGGCCGAGCCCCGGCGCCATGAGCGGGACGAGGAGCGGCGCCAGCAGGAAGCCGATGACCGCCAGGACGCCCGTGGCGATGAAGACGAGGTTGAGCACGGAGCTGGCGAGCCGCCATGCCTGGTCGCGGTCGCCTCTGGTGATGTAGCGGGAGAAGACGGGGATGAAGGCGCTGGCAAGGGTGGCGCCGGCGAGCACCTGGAAGACCATGTCCGGCAGGCGAAATGCGACCCAGTAGGCGCCCAGCTCCGGGCTGGTGCCGAAGCTGTTCGCTATCGCTACCGTGCGGAGCAGGCCAAGCAGCCGGCTGCCGAGGAAGCCTATCGCGACGATGACGGCAGCGGCCGCGAGACCGTCGCTCGCCGACATCGTCCTCGCTCTTGTCATCCGCCTACCCCGCATTGTCGCTTACGCATCAGCGATTGCCTTGGGGAGAAAGCCGCTCTAGACACGAGGTTAACTCTCGTCTAATATTACTCCCAGCATATTGAAGGAGCGAGGTCTTGACTCATAGCCGGTCGGCAGAGAAGCGGGTAAGGCAGGCCGAGCGAAGACGCGTACGCAACCGGTCGGTCAGAGGAGCTACGCGAACGCAGATACGAACGGCGCTGCCGCTAATCGGGGAAGGGCGAATCGAGGAAGCGGGCGCAGCCGTTCGCGAGGCGGTGAGCGCTCTGGACAAGGCAGCCGAGAAAGGCGTTATTCACGCCAACAACGCCGCGCGACGCAAGTCGCGGCTGATGCTCAAGCTTAACTCCGCGACCGCCGCGGCAGCCGTCGCCCCGACGGAGCAGGCAACGAAGCCGGCTCGCAGGGTCACGAAAAAAGCCGCCCCTCCGGTGGCAGCAGCGAAAACGGCAACTCGCAAAGCCCCCGTGAAGAAGGCGCCAGCAAAGAAGCCGGCGAAGGCGAAGAGCAAGTAGGCCTTCCTCGCCAGCGGCGGTCGATCCCGGCCGTGTCGCTACTGGTTTGCCGCAGAAGTTGAACTGAGCGCGCCTAAGTTCGCATCGTCACCAAGGACTACGACGATGTCGGCGTTCGTGGTGCGCAGGCCAGCATCAAGCGGGGTCGAATCGCGCACGGCAGTCGCGGGAACACCCAACCATTCGGCGATCCTGGCGGCGCTGTAGGTCTTTCCGGTGTAGTCGATGATTTCGGTGTTTGCTACGGTCCCGCTCGGCGCCGCCTTCGATTCGATTACCGATCCCTGAGGGAATCCGAGATTGGTCAGCAGGGTCACGGCCTGCGCCGCGACGTCTTGCTGGCTCGACGTGCCGTCCTGCACCTCTACCACCGCGCCTTCGGCCGACAACTGCTGATCGTAGAAGAGCGCATCGACGATGCGCTTGCATCCCTCGTCCGAAGGCAGCAATACGTCGGCGCCGCCGGGAGTTGTCCAGGGAGTGGTGCAGGGACCCAGAGAAAGAGCGTTTATCTGATCCTGTGGAATATCGATGGCCAGCTTGGCGAAGCCGGGGATCATGAAGTCACTGATGTCGGTGACTATCGTGTTCTTGTACTTATGCCACAGGTCGAGGGCGTTTGACAGGACGTTGAAACTCGGGCTCGTCATCTTGTCCATGACTGCGAAGATCACGCGCTGCTGCCGCTCGATGCGGTCCAGATCGCTGGTCGTGTTGCGGCTGCGCGCGTAGCCGAGGGCGGTCCGTCCGTCCATGTGTTGCATGCCGGGGACAAAATGGAGCGGGAAGTAATCTCCGGGCAGCTCCGTATCAGAGTAGAGAGGATCGTCGAGGTAGTCCGGAACGTCCACGTCGATTCCGCCTAGATCATCGATCACTTCCTTGAAAGCAGTGAAGTCAATGATGACGTAGTGATCGATCTTGATGCCGAAGTTCTTTTCGATTGTGTCTTCGGCCAGTTGGGGGCCGCCGCCGGGGTAATTGTCGGTTTGGCCATACTCAAGAGCGGTGTTTATTCGGTCCTGAAAGCTGCCACCGCCTTTGGTGGGGATATTCACGTAGGTATCTCTGGGGATGCCCAGAATGCCGGCGGTCTTCGTCTGTGGATCGATGGTCGCGACTATCATCGTGTCGGTGCGTGTGAAGATATCTCCTTCGTCGGGGCGCCTGTCGAGGCCCATGATGAGCACGTTGATGCGTTTGTTGATCGGCGACGGGTCGTTGCTTGTATCTGGGGGACCACCGGGCAAACTGGTGACAATTGGGAGGGCATGGCCGGGGAACAGCATGGGATAAACTCGGGCAGCGAGGATCAGCGACCCGTATGCCGCGCCACCGGCGAGAAAGAGGACGATAAAAGCCAGCAGCAGTCTTTGCCGCAGACCTCCTCCGGAGGCGGGAAGTGGACGCAGTGATGACGTTGTCCTTGCCACTAGATTGAGCGTATCCCACGCATGAAGCTCCGTCAAGTGCGGCAGCAGGGGACTGGAGACGAAAATTGTATCTATATGGGAGACTCGGCGATGTCCCGCCAGGCGAGCTCCGTTAGCGCCATGAGATCGCCGGCGACGAGGGAGTGGCCGCCTAGCAGGACGGGGATGCGCGCTCTGACGGCGCTTTCGGTGAACTCCCGCAGAAACGGGTCGGTTATCCCTTCGTAACGGCCGAGGTCCGAGAGAAAGCGGTCGGCGCGGGTTGGGCGCTTCGACAAGTGGGCCAAGAGGACACGCGTGTCGATGAAGGCGGCATCCGCCATCTCCGCCAACTCCGCGAAGAAGCGCTCGGAGCCGACCTGCTCCACGTGGAAGCCCAACAGTGAGCGCGCCTTCCCATCTTCTCGCCCTTCAGCTCGCAGCCCGCGCTCTTCGGAGACAAGCCGGACTTTGCAGGCAGTCTCCTTCTCCAGGTACTGCCAGACCTGGCTTCCGACCCGTCCGGCAACGAGGATCTGCGCTTTCGGATTGGTGAGGAGTCTCAGGCACGTTTCGTATCTCGAAACGTCAATCTCCGCGCTTTCAAACCATTGACTGAGGCGAGGGCCCGCATGGCCGGTAAGCTTGAGTATCGCAAGGTCGGAGGGCGTGTCAATGTTGAACTGGTTCGCGGTAGTTCGAGGGAGCTCTTGCAGCGTCAGGCCCGCCGCGTCGTGGAGGACGCGCGGCAAGACGTTGTCTTTTGAGGGGAGGGGTATCTGGAACAGCGCCTTCCCGGGGACGAAAGCGGCGAAGTCGGAGGAGTAGCGATTGTTGGTCAGGACCATGTTCCATGCCATGCCGAGGTAGTGGCCCAGCGAGAAGAAGTCGTCGTTGGCCATGAGCGTGCTGCTGCCGGCGCCCAGGTAGATAAGCCGCTCCAGCTCATGACGGCGCACAACCTGCGCCAGACGCTCGCCGAAATGGAACGGCCCGTCGTCGACGTCCACGCGCACTTCGGACGAGAAGTTGCTGGCAATCTGCGGCGTGTCCGTAGCGAGGATGGCGCCGTCGACGCCGCCGGAATCGAGCACGCGCTCCAGCGTGTCGAGCGTGTCTTCACCCAGAGCGCAGGCGAATTCGTCCTCGACGGGACTCCCGCCCATGCCGCCGAAGAACATCACCAGTTGCGGCAGAGGCATCGCTTCTCCCCCAAAGGCGCTCGAGCAGGGGCCGATCTCAGATCAATTTTCATCAGTCCTCGTGAGCAAAAGTGAGCGCCCAGACAGACCCGGCGCCGCCGCGGCGGAGCGCCCGGGCGCAGGCATCGAGCGTGGCGCCGGTCGTCGATACGTCGTCGATTAGCAGCACCTGCTTGCCGGTAAGCGATCCGTCTTTGCAGACAAAGGCATCGCGGACGTTGGCTCTTCTTTCGTCGGAATTGGCAGTCCTGGCCTGCGAGGCGGTGTTCCTGGTGCGGCCGAGCGTCTTCTCGTTGACAGGAAGGCCCAGTGGTCGCGCCAGAGCCTGCGCCAAGAGCGCCGATTGGTTATAGCCGCGCACGCGCTTTCGCCTCAGGAAGAGGGGCACCGGCACGAGCACGTCGGCGGGAAGCGGGCTGTCCGCTAGCAGGTCGAAAAGCAGGTCAGCCATGGGCGCGGCCAGGACAGATTGATTCTGGTACTTGAGCTTGTGGACGATATCCCGCGCGCCGCCTTCGAAAACGAAGGCAGATCGGAGGCCATCGAATGACGGCCTCGATTCTTCACAGCGATGGCAAGCGCCGCCGGAAGTCGGTTGCCAGCAAATAACGCAGCGCGGCGGGCCAGCGCGCGGTAGGGCCGATCGGCAATCCGGACAGAGAAAGGACTCCAGATGACCGCAGACGGCGCAACGTGGAGGAAAGAGCAGGTCGACGGCCTGCTTTCCCGCCTTGGTTAGAACGGTACCGATGCTCATCATGTTCCTTGGTTCTGAAGCAGCAGTATAGCTGATCATTGGAACAGTGTCATCGATGGATCATCGGCAACTGTTATTGCTGAGATGAGGTTTGACCGCCTGTGCCGAGCGAAAGGTGGGAGCTTTCGATGAAGGTTGGAAGACGGTAGGACGGCGAATCCCGGCTGGAAGGGCTTCCAGTGCAGGCGCAGAACGACTAGACGGTCGGCCGCATCTTCTCGAAGCAGAGGTTGCAGTAGACCGGCTTGTCCAGACGCGGGACGAAGGGGACGATGGTCTCGCTGCCACAGGAGGCGCAGACCACGGCGGTCATCCCCTGACGGCTTTCGCCCCGTTCCTTGCGCTTCGCCGCTCTGCAGGAGGGGCAGCGCTGAGGGTCATTCAGAAGGCCTCGTCGCAAGAAGAACGTCTGCTCGCCCGCAGTGAAGATGAATTCCTTCCCGCAATTACGGCACGGTAACATTCTGTCTTCCAGTGCCACCCAGTACCTCCCAGGTCCCTCTAGAGGTAGATATCGGGCTATCGGCGGCATTGTACGACATTAGGTAAACGAAGATCAAGGTACGAGTTATAAGTACTCAATCAGCTTCAGGAGGAGACGGGAGGAGGCTCAGCCACGCCTTCGGCGCGGCGGCGGCTCGTCCTGGGAGGGAGAGGCGCTATCCGGGGGCCGCGGCTTCTGCGACGCGCCGGGGAGTCGCATCTCCGAGCAGATCCTGGGATCGCCGAGGAGAGAAGCGATTCGCTCGCCCACCTCGTCCAGCGACAGGCTGGTGAGGGTCTGAAGCGTCGTCACGACGGTGGGAAGCTGCGCCGTGTGGCGGTGCTTGAGGATGCGGAAGATGTCTTCCCACCAGGGATTGCGCCGGTTGATGTAGAGGTCGTCGAGCACGAGGAGCGACGCCTCGCTGATCTCTTCGACCTCGCGATAGTATTGCTCGGGCTCCCCCTTCTTGTCCTTGCGACTGAGGAAGTGCAGCAGATCGCTCACTTCGATGAAGTACGGCGAGTCGCCCAACTGGCGGCGGTAGTTGGTGATGGCGACGGCCAGGTGCGTCTTGCCACTGCCTGCCGGCCCGGTGAGCATCAGCCAGCCCTCGGGCTTCTGCGCGAAGTCCAATGCGAAGCGGTAGGCGTCCTCGAGGCGGCGTCGTTCGGCGACGGGCAAGTGGAAGCCCTGCGTATCGAAGCTGTCGAAGGTCATGTTGCGGAAGCGCGGCTGATCGAAGACGTCGAGCTTGCGACCGCCGCGACGACCGCCGGACGCGGGCTCAAGCTCGAAGACGCGGGTCAGCGAGGGGTCGGTCAGACGGGTCTGCAGCCGCTCGTCGATCTTGTGAAGGGAGGAGCCGCTGGTGATAACGGTGGGCAGGCGGCCGTTGAAGCGATGGTTGATTATCTGGAACAGCTTCTCCTGCGCCCAGGGCGTGCTGCTTTGCCCGCCCAGGTCGTCGAGGATGAGGACGGGAGCGTTGCGCACGCGTTCGAAAGCCTGATCGTAGTCGACCGCAGCCTCCGGATGATAGGCGGCGCGCAGACGGTCCAGCAGGTCGGGGACGAAGACGAACAGCGCCGGTGTTCCCAGCGTCAGGCAGCGGTTGGCGATGGCTGCGGCAACGTGCGTCTTGCCGCAGCCGCTCGGTCCGAAGAGCACGAGCCAGCCGTCAGGATTCTGCACGAAGCTGTGCGCCTCTTCGACGCAGCGCTGGAATCGCTCCTGATCGCGAGGATTGCTGCTGCGGCCGTGCGCGCTCAGATTGTCGAAGGTGAGGCGCGTGAGCGGGCCGAGGTCGCTGTAGCGCTCCAAGCGGGTCGCGCGCTCATCCTCTCGCTCACGCTGGACGCACTCGCAGGGAAACGCTTTGCCGAAGTCGGAATGATCGACCGGGAGGCTGCGACGAACGAAGCCGGCGCCGTCGCAGAGAGGGCAAACGCTGCTCGCCTCTTCGACGAGGCAAGCGGCGTCCAGACCCTCGTCCGCCTGCCCCTCGGGAAGCCGCATCCCCTCGATTATCTCATCCAGCCTCTTCATGACCAGCGCTTAGACCTCCACTGAAGAGCGACTCATGACGCTCTCCTCGTCTCGCAGAAGCAAGTCCTCGAAGCGGGCGATGTTGTGCCGGAAGCGAAGATGCACGGTGCCAGTGGGCCCGTTGCGGTTCTTGGCGACGATAATCTGGGCGTCGCCGGCCGGATAGGGAGAGCCGTCCGCATGCTGCGAGTCCCACTCGTCTTTGCGCACGTACACTTCCTCTCGGTAGATGAACACGACGAGATCGGCGTCCTGCTCGATGCTGCCGCTTTCGCGAAGGTCGCTGAGCATGGGGATGTGCGGGGAGCGCAACTCCGGCGCGCGAGAGAGCTGCGATACGGCGATCACCGGCACGTCGAGCTCACGCGCCAGCTCCTTGAGCGCCCGCGAGATGTAGCTGATCTCTTGCACGCGGTTGTCGCCTCGCTCTGTGCCGTGTATCAACTGGAGGTAGTCGACGATGACGAGGTCGAGGCCGCGCTCGCGGGAGAGGCGCAGCGCCTTGCCGCGGATCTCCGGCATGCGGAGGACGGCGCTGTCATCGACCCAGATGTCGGCGGCGGCGAGCACGCCGAGCGCGTTCATGACCCGCCGTTCTTCGGCTTCGGTGTGCAGGCCGAGGCGCAGTCGCGTCGAATCGACGCCGGACTCGCTGGCCAGCAGGCGTTGGGCAAGCTGCTCCGCCGCCATCTCCAGGCTGAAGAGGGCGATCTTGGCGCTCTGACCGACGGCGGCGTTGCGGGCGATGTTCAGGCCCAGGCTGGTCTTCCCCAGGCTGGGCCGGGCAGCCAGGATGATGAGGTCGGAACGCTTGAGGCCGCCGAGGAGCGTGTCCAAGTCGACGAAGCCGGTGCGGATGTTGCCCTCGAGGCCGTTGCGGAGCGATTCCAGGCCGCCGCCCTCCCAGAAGTCGTCCAGGATCTCTTTGATGTGCAGGAAGTCGCTCAGGCGCTCACCGCTGCGCAGGGAAAGCAGCATGCCTTCTGCGCGGGAGAGCGTCTCCTCCAAGTCGGGGCCGCCGTTGTAGCCCATCTGGGCGATCCGGCTGGCGACTTCGATGAGGCGCCGATAGACGGCGTCGCGCTTGACGATGCCGGCGTAGTGCTCGACGCCGACGGGGGTAGGAAGCTCCGTCACGAGCCGGCTAAGGTAGGCGAGGCCGCCCATCTCCTCCAGGCGGTCGCGGCGGGCGAGCTCGTGGCCAAGGGTCACCTGGTTTATGGCGTCGTTTCGATCGAAGAGGCTGAGGCAGGCTTCGTAGGCCCAGGCGTTCTTCTCGCGAAAGAAGTCTTCGGCCTTGAGGATGGGCGCGACGTGATAGATGGCCTCGCTGTCGACGAGGATGGAGGCGATAACGGCTTCTTCCGCTTCTACGTCGTGGGGGGGGAGCCTGTCGGCCAGCATCCTTGCATCTCCTCGGGCTAGTAAACGGAGGTAGTAGTCCTTACTCAGAGCGCGCTTCGTGACGGGCGACGAGCTCGGCGGCAGGTCGTCCGAGTAACAGCCGGCCGAGCGAGCGGTGGCCGAGAACGAGATAGTATTTCTTCCATATCTTGCGGACGTCGTCGGCTGTCTGCGCCTGCTGGAGCTCTCTTGCCGCCGATTGCGCCGCTTGTTCGTAGTCCTCGTTCATCGCCTCCGCCCCGCCGATAGCCTATCCGGCCTCTTCCGATTCCGCAGGCGGTGCCTCTTCGCTTGCGGTCTGCTCCGAGTCCGCTGCCGGCTCCTCTTCGCCTACGGCCTGCTCCGCCTCTGCTGCCGGCGCCGCCTCTTCTTCGTTCTCCGCGCCTTCCGCGACGATCTTCAGCGCGACGGCCGGACGAACGTTGCGGCTAAGTTGGACGACGACCTGGTAATCGCCGGTCTCTTTGATCGGCTCCGCAAGCAGCACCTGGTGACGGTCCAACTCCCGGCCGAGCAGCTTGCCCACTTCGTCGGCCACGTCCGCCTGGGTGACCGAGCCAAAGAGCCGCCCCTTGCTCCCTGCCTTGGCGACGATGCGAACCGTGGCGCCGGCGATTCGCTCGGAGAGCGACTGCGCGGCCTCGTCGAGCAGCGCCTGGCGCTTGGCTTCGACTACTGCTCGCGCCTCCGCCTTCCTCACGGCGTCGGCGGTTGCTGGCGCGGCCATACCCTTTGGCAAGAGGTAGTTGCGAGCGTAGCCATCAGCGACGTTCTTGATCTCGCCGATGCGTCCGCTGCCTTCAACGTCCTTCAAAAAGACAACTTTCACTGCGGACCTCCAGGGGGTTGGGGTTTGGAGCGAGCCACCTTCACCATGATAGTGCCGTGGCGCGTGCCGTCAACAAGGGAATCAGTCAAGTTGAGCTGAATCTTTCCACCTCTCGAACCACAAAAAGCGTTGAGTACATACGTTCGATCTGGGATAGGATACGGCACCCGGGATAACGCGTCAAGGGCCACGACTGGATACCCGGACGGGCTCATGCGCCGGCCAGCGCGTCGGGCAGGCCGCGAGCATAGGCGCCGGTAAGCTCAATAAGCGACACATCGAGGGCGCCGGGCAGCGTCAGGTGGTCGCCGCCGACGAGGCCGAGAAAGGTCAACGGAATGTCCTGCCGGCGGGCCAGCGTTTCGAGCTCATCTCTGCGGTCCGGCGAGCAGGACACGACGATTCGTGATTGCGCTTCGCCGAAGAGCGTGGCATCGAGCCGGGGCGTCGCAATCCGCTCGCCGCGGAGGCCGATGCCGCCGCTGATGCAGCTCTCCGCCAGAGCGACGGCCAGCCCGCCCTGCGAGCAATCGTGAGCAGAACGGAGGAGACCATTCGAGATCGCTTCAAGGCAAACCTGCTGAACGCGCGCCTCAAGGTCGAGGTCGATTCGCGGCTGCCCGGCGATGAGGCCGTGCATCTCGCGCAGGTACTCGCTGCCGGCAAGGCTTTCCACGGGGCCGTCGAGAGTCGCGCCGAGGAGGAGGACGGCGTCGCCCTCGGCCTGGAAGCCCATCTCGCAGCGACGGTCGACGTCGTCGAGAAGGCCGAGCATGCCGATGACCGGCGTTGGCAGGACAGGTTCGCCGTTCGTCTCGTTGTAGAGGCTGACATTGCCGGAAACTATCGGCGCGCCCAGCTTCTCAGCCGCCGCCGCTATGCCGCGGATCGTCTCCTCCATCTGGTAGTAGACGTCCAGCTTCTCAGGATTGCCGAAGTTCAGACAGTCGGTGATAGCCGCGGGACGGCCGCCAGCGCAGACAACGTTTCGCGCCGCCTCGGCGACGGCGATGGCGCCGCCCGCCAAAGGATCGAGGTAACAGTAGAGGCCGTTGCCGTCATTGGTCAGGGCGAGGCCTTTCTTTGTCCCTTTCACCCGCAGGACGGCGGCGTCGCTTCCGGGGCCGACGACGGTGTTCGTCAGCACCTGGTGGTCGTACTGCCGCCAGACCCAGCGCTTGTCCGCCAGCTCCGGCGTCGAGAGAAGACGGAGCAGCGCCTTTCCCGCATCCGCGAGGTCGGGAAGGCGCGAGAAGTCGTACGTCTGCACCTCGTCGAGATAGGCGGGCCGGACGCCCTGGCGGCGGTATTCAGGCGGGACCGTTAGTACGTTGACCGGGATGGCCGCCACCTCTCGATCACCGTCGAGAATGTGCATAAGGCCGTCGTCGGTGACGCGGCCGATGACGTCGACTTTCAGCTCCCAGCGCTCCAGGAGCCGGAGCACGTTCTCCTCGTGCTCTTTCTTCGGGAAGACGAGCATTCGCTCCTGCGATTCGGAGAGCATGACTTCTTGAGGAAGCATCCCGCGCTCCCGCCTCGGCACGCGGGCGATGTCGATTTCCATGCCGTTGCCGGCGCGGGCGGCGGACTCGACGGTGGAACTCGTGAGGCCAGCGGCGCCCAGGTCGTTGATGCCATCGATCCAGTCGGGGTGCTCTTCGGCGAGCTCCAGGCAGGCCTCCATGAGCAGCTTCTCCATGAATGGATTGCCCACCTGGACCGTCGGGCGGAGCTCTGCGCTGCCTTCGTCGAACACGCGGGAGGCGAGGACGTTTGCCCCGCCGATGCCGTCGCGGCCGGTGTCGGCGCCGGCGAGCAGGACGATGTTGCCCGGCGTTGCTGCCCGACCGAAAATCAGATGGTCGATTCGGGCGATGCCGACGCACATGGCGTTCACGAGCGGGTTCGCGGAATAAGGACCGGCGAAGCTGACCTCGCCGGCGATGGTCGGGATGCCGAGGCAGTTGCCGTAGCCGCCGATGCCGCCGACGACGCCGGAGAAGAGGTAGCGATTGCGCGGCTCGGAAAGGGGACCAAAGCGCAGCGAGTCGAGGGTGGCGATGGGTCGCGCACCCATGGCGAAGATGTCGCGCACGATGCCGCCGACGCCAGTAGCGGCGCCTTCGTAAGGCTCGATAGCCGACGGGTGGTTATGCGACTCTATCTTCATCACGACGCAGATGCCGTCGCCGATGTCGATGGCACCGGCGTTCTCGCCGCCCATACTGGTCAGGATGTTCGGGCCGGTGTTGGGGAGCATCCGCAGGAGCGGTTTGCTGTTCTTATAGCCGCAGTGCTCGCTCCACATGGCGCCGAACATGCCCAACTCGACCTCGTTGGGCTCGCGGCCAAGCTTCTCGACGATGAGGCGGTACTCATCGAGGGAGAGGGAGAGCTCTTCGATCAGTTGCTGGTCAACAATCATGCGCTACCCGTAGTTCGAAGGACTCAATCGAAAATCACTCATTGTAGGCTGAACGGGGGATATTCATCCCGAAGCAACCAACCGTAGGCGGTCACTCGCGCGCCCCAACGGGAAACGCCAACGGAGAAATTGAACAAACCACGTGGGTAGTGGCCGGTGAATAGGATAGCAAACCACGATATTATCTTCGCGACAAGGTCCGCGACGCCGAGGCAGAGGATGACGATGATGTGCGGGATGACAAGAAGCCATTTCACGAATATCAGCCAGCGCGAAAGCCGCTCAGGATACTCGACGTCGAAGGTCACCGCGTATTCGCCAGGTGAGAGGGAGAACGGTGGGTACTCGTCTCGCAGGAGGCCGGTGTAGGCAGTGACGTTGTATTGCCAGCGGAAGACCCCAACCACGAAGCTGAACATGCCCCTCGGATAGCGGCCTGTGAAGAGAATGGCGAACCAGGCGATGAAGGTGAGCACTTCCGCCACGAGGATCAGGGCATACAGGATTATGAAATGCGGTATGGCCAGCAACCACTTGAAGAAGATGAGAAGGCGCGACAATCTTTCCGGATACTCGACGTCGAATGCTACGGGGAAGGTGGGCGATGCGACTCCAGTTGTCATGACTCGACCTCCTTCTTGAGATTCTCCGCCACTTCCCGGGCCACTCTAGCGCACGAGAGCGGCGACGCCGCTCTCGATTATCGAATGCCAGATCGGCATCCCGTCTTCGCCGCCCATCAGTTTTTCGCTGGCCCGCTCCGGGTGCGGCATCATCCCCAGCACGTTGCCACGTTCGTTGATGACGCCCGCGATGTTGTTCAGCGAGCCGTTGGGGTTCGCTTCCGCGGTCACTTCGCCGGCGGGCGTCACATAGCGGAAGGCGACGCGCCGGCTGTCTTCTAGCATCGCCAGCGTATCCGCGTCGGCAAAGTAGCTGCCTTCGCCGTGAGAGATCGGGATCGTCAGCACCTGGCCTGGCCGAGTTTGCCACGTGAAGGGAGTGGCAGCATTTTCGACTCGAAGGTGCACGAGCTGGCAGCGGAACTGGAGGCTGTCGTTGCGCATGAGGGCGCCGGGAAGAAGGCCCGCTTCGCAGAGGATCTGGAAGCCGTTGCAGATGCCGTAGACGAGGCCGCCCTTTCGCGCGTGCTCGGCGACGGCCACCATGACGGGCGAGAAGCGAGCGATGGCGCCGGCGCGAAGGTAGTCGCCATAAGAGAAGCCGCCGGGCAAGATGACGCAGTCGTAGGCAGATAAGTCGTGCTCGCGGTGCCAGACGTAGTCGACTTTCTGGCCCAGGATGGTGTCGAGCACGTAGTAGCAATCCCCGTCGCTCCACGTGCCGGGGAACACGATGACGCCAAAGCGCATGTCTCACCTCTTTGGGGGAATCGGCCAAGACGATTATACACAAGTTGGACGCGTGGCCCTAGTGTCAATGTCGGGGGTTTGACCGGGGTCAGGGCGCGATTTCTTCGTCTTCCTCAGCGAGACCTCCCTCTTCTCCAACCGAGAAGGCGCTCAAGGCGGAGAGAGGAGAGATTCGCTTGCGTCCGCGCTTGCGTTTGCCTTCGTCCGTCGGAGCGGCCGCTGGGTATTCCAGGCGCGGATGGTAGACGCCGCGAAGGGTCGCCTTGAACGATTCTGAGATAAGGCTGATGTCCCGCAAGGTGAGAGGCGACTCGTCGAGTTGCTTCTCCTCGAGGCGCTCCGCTATCACCTCGTCCACGCGCGCGTCAATCTCCAACGGTGAGCGGTCGGAAGCCGCGCGTACCGCCGCTTCTGCGGAATCCGCCAGCATGACTATTGCTGCTTCGCGAGTCTGAGGGCGAGGGCCCGGGTAAGAGAACGAGGACGCGTCGATCTCCTTCCCCTGTTTCAGCGCTTTGCGGTAGAAATAGGCCGCCTGTCCGGTCCCGTGGTGCTGGGCGATCAAGTCGCGCACCTGCGCCGGCAGGCGGTGCTCGCGCGCCAACTCGAGACCATCTTCGACGTGGCGGGAGATGATATGTGCGCTCTTCTGAGCCGGCAGCTTGTCGTGAGGGTTGGTGCCGGACATCTGATTCTCGATAAAATAGCCGGGCTGTCGCAGCTTCCCAACGTCGTGATAGTAGCAGCCGACCCTGACAAGAAGGGAGTCGGCGCCGATGATGTCAGCGGCGCGCTCAGCGAGGTTACCGACGATGATGCTGTGGTGGAACGTGCCCGGCGCCTCGTCCTGAAGCCGTCGCAGGAGCGGCCGGTTGAGCTGCGCCAGCTCCATCAACTGCACGCGCGTGGTTATGCCGAAGACGAGGCCGAGCGTGACGAAGGCGCCGACGGCCAGGATTGCCGACAGGAGTCCATTGATGCTCGACGCCAGGGCGATCCAGGGGAGGTCCCACAGTGTGCGGTCCAGATCGATGAACCAGACCGCGATGAGGACTAGGGCCGATACAGCCGCCACGACCACCCCTGCGAGGGCGTACCGGTTCAGCCGCTCTGCCCTGTGCACCATCAGCGCGCCCGCCGCACCTCCGAAACCGTACACACCCAGAGCCCGCAGGGCGTCGAGCGGGCTGGACGTCGCGGCGGCTGAGACGTCCGGCAGATAGGCGACGACGAAGGTGACGAGAGCCGCCAACGTCGCGGCAACGATGAGCGCGAGCTGCCCCTCGACGAGCGCGGCGATGAGCATCGGTACGACAGCGAGAGGCAGCGCGTAGGCAAAGAAGTGCCGTTGATGGTCGGGCAAGACGAGCGGCATGTAGAGCTTCGCCGCCAGCACCGCCAGCGCCGAGACCGCGAGGAGCAGGACAAGGCGTCGCGGATCGGCGATGTTTTCGGCACCAATGGCGAAGACGTAGTAGCCTAAGACGCCGGCGGCGATCAGCGAGAGTAGGATGATGGCCACCAGGCTCCGCCATTCCAGATGACTGGAGAGGAGGCCGGCCTGTCGCATCGCTTCTATCGCCGTGCTGTCGATCACCTCGCCGCTGCGGACAATCGTCTGATTCTTGGTGTACGTGACGAGCACCGGCGCCACGGCCGCGCGCGCCGCGTCTTTCGCCTGGTTCGTCTTCGCCTGGTCGACCTCAAGGTTCGGAGCGATCAGCGGCTTGACCAGCGCCGTTACGAGTCCCTTTTCGTCGTCCGACAGCGACGGGTCGATGAGTTGCGGCACCTGGTCAGCCATCGTGCTTTCCTGGCCGCGGGCGACGCTGCCTTCCAGCACCTTTTCGAGCACGGTCTGCGCCTGGCCG
>Ga0187849_1001798_pt1 | contig 21939 bp, 22 predicted proteins | sample June2016WEW_4_10_2_FD_132412 | JGI IMG/M metagenome (GOLD analysis project Ga0187849, IMG submission 132412) | Peatland microbial communities from SPRUCE experiment site at the Marcell Experimental Forest, Minnesota, USA - June2016WEW_4_100 | ecosystem: Environmental > Terrestrial > Soil >...
GCTTGCATGCGCAAACTGCTCACGATCTTGAATGCCATGCTGCGGGATGGCACGGCCTGGCAGCAGGTTCCGGCTTCTCATGCTATTCCCGCTTGAGTATCAAGACAGTTGCTCTGCACTCCCCCTTTGCGCCGCTGGACAGGATGATGGAGGCCGGGGGTCAGGCTTTGACAGCGACGACCTGAAGCCAGTTGCGGGGTACGGTCGATAGCTTGAGCTCGCGGAAGGCTTCCGCAGCGCCACGTCGCAGGCAGTCGACGGCGAGGGCCAGGGGAACGCCGGGCAGGGCGCCGCGGGCAAACAGCTCGTACTCGCTGATCGCCTGGAAGCCCTCCAGCGGCATCTCCACGGGACAGAGCTCCATCGTCCGGAGGTCGAAGCCACCGTCGGCAAGCAACTGCTTGTACTCGTCGGCGCTGAGCTGGATGCGCGCCTGCGCCCGCTCTTCCTTCTCGCGGCGCGTCTCCGGGTTCTCATCGCGGAAGATGCGCATTGCGCGGCGCACCCACAGCACGTAGAAAGGCATCGTCTCCGCCGGCATGGCGCCTTCGAAGAAAGTGCTGTTGAAGGCGAAGAGGCCGCGCTCCCGCAGCGCCTCCGACACCTCGTGCAGCATGTGGCGCTTGTCTTCGACGAGGTGGATGGCGTTGCAGAAGACGACCGCGTCGGCGGTGCGGTGGACCAAGCGCGACAGGTTCTCCGCCTTGCCGGAGCAGAACCGAACGACGGCGCCCCAGCGCTCCTGCAGCTCACGGCGGGCCACCTCGCGAGCGGAGTCCGACGGCTCGACGGCAACGACTTCGCCCTTGTCCGGATGCATCGACTCCAGGATCAGCGTCGTGACCGCGCCCGTGCCGGCGCCCAGGTCGACGACCCGCTGCGAAGGCCCGAAACCGCACATCTCGACGAGCCGGCGGTTGATCGCCGTGTAGAAAGGCAGGCCGGCAAACTTCCGGAAGGAATCTCCCTCTAACTCCGTCATTCCTGAGCCTCCTCCCGCCTTATGCGGGGACTACGAGGTCGATGCGCTGTCGGCGCACCTCGGCCATGATCTTTGCCGCGCCCGCTTCGTCCGGCTCGACGAGCGGCAGTCGCAGGCCACCGACCTTGCAGCCCAGCTCTCGCAGCGCGTACTTGATCGGTATCGGGTTGCTGGCGACGGTCATCAGCGTCACCATTAGAGGCAGAAGGCGCCGGTGGATCGCCGCCGCTTCCTCGACCTTGCCGTCGAGGAACTTGTCGATTATCTCCCGCATCTGCAGGCCGACGAGGTGCGAGACGACGCAGATGACACCGTAGCCGCCGATCGAAAGGATGGGCAGCGTGTCGGAGTCGTTGCCGCTCCAGATGCGGTAATCCTCCCGCGAGCGCGCGATGATCTGGCCTATCTGCTCCAGGTTCCCGCTGGCTTCCTTAAGGCCGGCGATGTTGCGGATGGCCGAGAGCCGGATGCTCGTCTCCGCCATCATGTTGACGCCGGTGCGTCCCGGGATGTTGTAGAGAATGCAGGGCAGGCTCGTCTCGCCGGCCAGCGTCTCGAAGTGGCGGAACAGCCCCTCTTGCGTCGGCTTGTTGTAGTAGGGCACCGTCAGCAGGAGCGCGTCGACGCCGGCGGCCTCCGCCTCGCGGCCCAACTTCGCGCTTTCGGCCGTGTTGTAGTTGCCGGAGCCGGCCACGACGACGCCGGAGTTGCCTACCGCTTCCCTCACTGCCTTCCAAAGGCCTACCTTCTCGTCGTGACTGAGCGTCGGCACCTCGCCGGTCGTTCCGGCGACGACGACGCCGTCGCTGCCGGAGCGCAGGAGCGCGAGCGCCAGTTGTTGCGCCTGCCGGTAATCGACAGCGCCTTCCTCAGTAAAAGGCGTAATCATCGCCGTCAGCAGACGGCCTATCTCTCCCATGGGTACTTCCCTCCTCCGCGAGGCTAGACGATGTCTCTCTTCACCAGCTCTTCGGCTATCTGGATTGCGTTGAGGGCGGCCCCCTTGCGGAGGTTGTCGGAAGAGATCCACATGGCGATGGAGTTCGGGTGGGAGTCGTCCTGACGGATGCGCCCCACGAAGACGTCGTCCTCGCCGGCCGCCAGCCAGGGCAGCGGGTAGAGGCTGATGCTTGGGTCGTCCTGGACCGTCACGCCCGGCGACTCCGCCAGGATGTCGCGCACCTCGTCCGGGTCCATCGGATGCGTGAGCTCCACGTGCACCGCGCAGCTATGCGAGATCATTACGGGCACGCGGACGCAGGTCGCCGACATGGCGATCGACTCGTCGTGCATGATCTTGCGCGTCTCGTGGATCATTTTCCACTCTTCTTTGGTATAGCCGCTGTCCAGGAACACGTCGATCTGCGGCAGCAGGTTAAACGCTATCTGGTGCGGGTACACGTGCGGCGAGGCGTCCTTCCCCTCGAGCACCTGCTTCGATTGCGTCATGAGCTCGTCGACAGCCGCCTTGCCGGTGCCGGAAACGGACTGGTACGTATCGGCGATGACGCGCTTCACAGGGTTCACCTTGTGAATCGGCCACAGACACATGACGACCGGCGTCGTCGAGCAGTTAGGTATGGAGATGATGCCGTGGTGTTTTGCGACGTCGTCGGCGTTCACCTCCGGAACGACGAGCGGCACCTTCGGGTCCATGCGCCAGGCAGAACTGTCGTCGATGGCGATGGCGCCTACCTGCGCCGCAATCGGGCAGTAGTCGCGCGAGGCCTGGCCGCTGGCGGACACGAAGACGAAGTCGGCGCCGGCGAAGGAGTCGTTCGTCGTCTCTTCCACCGTGATCTCCTGGTCGCCGACGACGATTTTCTTGCCGGCGGAGCGAGAGGTGGCGAGCAGGCGCAGCCCCTTCACCGGGAACTTGCGCTGCTGCAGGATGCCCAGGAACTCCCGACCCACCATGCCGGTGGCGCCCACGACGGCGATGTTGTATTGCTTGTCAGACATAAGCGCTCAACTTCCTGCTAGATTCCGGCCGATCGACAAAGGCAGCGGGCGGCTAACTGTTGGTCCGTTGCGGGTACGAAGTTACGCGCCGTCCGTCTCCAATCGCACGGTGAGCCACCATAATAATGGCTGAAAGGGGGATCAGGCAACCCGGAGGGGAATTAGAGGCCGGCCCAGGTCCAAGGCCCAGCCAGTCGTCCGCTTCGCGTCTGCGCGGCCGCGGCGAGGCTTGCAGAGCCTCCGGGAGCGGGATATTCAAGAAGCTAGAATTCTGCCGACCTGTTCGATGGTCGCGATTTGTATACCCATTCTACCCATGTCTGCGAGATTGGCCTGATGGACTTCGGGGGTGGCAGCCGTGGTTGCATCCGATACGACTATGGTCTTGAAGTCGTGACACAGACTGTCTACAGCCGTGTGCCTGATGCAATTCGGTGTTTGAATTCCGGCAATCACAACATATTCCGGCCCAATTCTGTGCAGAATCAGCGGCAACTCAGTCATGAAGAAGGCGCTGAAGCGCTTCTTGGGCAAAACTGTCTCTCCCGGAACCGGCTTCAACTCATCGATAATCTCCGCGCCTTTTGTGCCTTTCAAGCCGTAGTTCCTTCGCTTGAACTTCTCTATTCTCGATATCTCTACGTCTGATGCATCCTGCCGATGCTCTCGGATGACATGAATAACCGGCAGTTTGCGTCTTCGGAAGGACTCCAGAATGTCCCTTACTTTAGGGACGACTTTCTCGGCAGTTGGGACGGACATGGGTCCATCGGGATGGACGAAGTCATTTTGCATATCAACAATCAGCAATACGGCTTTCGAGTCAGCGGTTGTCACGCTGGTCGCCTCCATCATCTACTCTGAGCCAGGCGAGGAATGCAACGGTGTGTGGGAGAGCGACGTCTCTCTAGAGGCCGATGAGCTTGTCGAGGCCGCGCACGAGCTCGCTGCGGTTCATGACTTCCTTCGTCGCCAGGCGCACGCCCGGCATGAACGACTCGCGGCCCGTGGAGTCGTGCCGGATGGTCAGCGTCTGGCCCGTCCCGCCGAAGATGACCTCCTGGTGAGCGACCAGCCCCGGCAGTCGCACGCTGTGGATGGCGATTCCGCCCAGGGTGCCGCCGCGAGTCCCGGCCACCATCTCTTTCTGCGTCGGCGCCTGCAGGAACGGACGGCCGCGGCTGGCGATCATCCCCTGCGCAGTCGCTATCGCCGTCCCGGAGGGCGCATCGACCTTCTGGTCATGGTGCAGCTCGATGATCTCCGCGTGGTCGAGGTGCTTCGAGGCGATTCGCGCAAGGTGCATCATGAGGACGGCGCCGATGGCGAAGTTCGACGCCGCGACGGCGCCGATCCCTTTCTCCCTGCAGCTCCGCTCCAGATCGGAGAGGAAGTCTTCGGGAAGGCCGGTGGTGCCGATGACCATGCGGACGCCGCTGTCCAGCGCCGCTTTCACTACCTGCGGCGTCCAGTCGGCGTGCGTGAAGTCTATGATTACGTCCGGACGGGAGCGCGAGAGGAGCGCCTGCGGGTCCTTATCGAGGTGGACGAGACCTGAGCCGTCAGGCAGGGAGACGTACTCTTCGGCGGAGAACTTCTCGAGAACGCCGACCGGCTCCAGGTCGGCGTCAGCGCAGACGGCCGCGAGGATCTCCCGGCCCATCTTGCCGGTGCCGCTAACGACCACTCGAATTTGAGCCATGGTCTCTTCCTCTGACCGGCCGCTGCTGGCTAGCCGCTACCAGCGCCTGCCGAAAGGCGGGCGTGGGGCCGGGCCAGCGCCTCCGGGTCCCCCACCCTGACGCGGCTCCTGCCTGTGTCCCTGGCCGTACGGACGGCGTCGCGGACGGGCCGCTCCGCCATCCGGCGAATTGCGAGATTGGCCTGGGGCGCCGGGCGGCCGGCCACCGGTGGACCGTCGCGGTGGACGCTGCTCCGAGCCGTAGCCGCCGGGTCGCCTGCCGCGTCCGCCGGCAGGGCCGCCGAAGGGCATCCGCTCCGTTGGCAGCGGCGGCGGCTGGGGCTCCTCGCCTTCCTCCGCCTCGCCTCTCGTCTCGCTTCTTGGCTCGCCTTGTGGCTCGCCCCTTGTTTCGCCTCCGGTCCCGCCTTGCGTCCCGCCTTCAAGCACCGCGCGCCGCGAAAGGTTGATGCGGCCAAGGTTATCGATCTCCATGACCTGCACCATAATCTCGTCGCCCACTTTCACCACGTCCTCAACGCTGGGAACGCGATAGTCGGCAAGCTCCGAGATGCGCACAAGGCCCTCCTTGCCGGGGATTATCTCGACGAAGGCGCCGAAGTTGGTCGTTCGCGTGACTCGACCGGTGTAGATCGTGCCGATTTCGACTTCACGCGTCAGCCCCTGGATCATCTCGATAGCGCGGTTCGCCTGCTCTTCGCTAGTCGAGCCGATGAACACCGTGCCGTCGTCCTCGACGTCGATCGTGCACTTCGTCTCTTCGATGATAGAGCGAATGACGCGGCCGCCCGGGCCGATCACCTGGCCGATCTTGCCCTGCGGTATCTTTATCCGGTACATGCGAGGAGCATAGCGCGAGAGCTCCTCGCGGCTGGCGGAGATCGTGTCGTGCATCTTGCCGAGGATCTCCAGGCGGGCCTCCTTCGCCTGGTCCAGCGCTTCGCCCATGATCTCCGGCGTTATGCCCTTGACCTTGATGTCCATCTGCAAGGCCGTGATGCCGCCGGCGGTGCCGGCGACCTTGAAGTCCATGTCGCCCATGGCGTCTTCCAGGCCGGCGATGTCGGTGAGAATCTTGTAAGCGCCGTCCTCGCCCTTGATCAGCCCCATCGCGATTCCGGCGACAGGCTCTTTGATCGGCACGCCGGCGTCCATGAGCGCGAGGGTGCTGCCGCAGACGCTCGCCATGGAGGTGCTGCCGTTGCTGGACAGGACTTCGGTGACGAGACGGATGGTGTATGGGAACTCGTCCTCCGCGGGAATCACCGGCTCGATAGCGCGCTCGGCCAACGCCCCGTGACCGATGTCGCGACGGCTCGGCGAGCCCATTCGTCTCACTTCGCCGACGGAGAATGGCGGGAAGTTGTAGTGATGGAGGAAGCGCTTCGTATCCTCGGGGGAGAGCGTGTCGAGCCGCTGCTCTTCGCTCGTCGAGCCGAGAGTCGCGATCGTCAAGGCCTGCGTCTGGCCGCGGGTGAACAGGCCGGAGCCGTGCGTGCGAGGCAGAATGCCGACCTCGGCGCTGATCGGTCTGATCTCCTTCAGGCCGCGTCCGTCCGGTCGCACGTTCTTCTCCAGGATGCCGCGTCGGACCTGCTGCTTGACGCGTTCGTCGAAGGCGGCGAGTAGCTGCTCGGCCGCGTATGTCTCGCCCAGGCGCTCCATCAACTCTTCGCGGCGCTCGCCGAGAGCGCGGTCGCGCTCCTCGTGGTTGACAGCCGCGACGATCTCCTCCAGTTTGCCTTCCAGGAACTGCGCCACGTCGCGACGCACCTCCTCGCCGACTTCGCGCGGCGTCACGACCATCTTCTCTTTGCCGACGTCCCGCACGATCTCGTTCTGCAGGTCGATAAGCGCCTGGTTTGCCTCGTGGCCAGCGCGGATGCCGCCAAGGATCTTTTCCTCGGAGACGCCGGTTGCTCCCGCCTCGACCATCATCACCGCTTCCGCCGTGCTCGAAACGATGAGGTCGATCTCGCTGTCTTTGAGTTGCGAGAACGTCGGCAGGGTGACGTATTCGCCGTCGATGTAGCCGACGCGCACGGAGCTGACCGGCCCGGCGAAGGGTATGCTGGACATGCTGAGGGCGGCGGAAGCGCCGATTGTGCCCAACACGTCCGGAGAGTTCTCCTGGTCGGCGGAGAGCACCGTCACGACGATCTGGACGTCGTTGCGGAACCCTTTCGGGAAGAGCGGCCTGAGGGGCCTGTCCGTCAGGCGAGCGGCAAGCACCGCCTCTGTCGTCGGACGGCCTTCGCGGCGGAAGAAGCTCCCTGGGATCTTGCCGGCAGCGTAAAGCCGTTCCTCGTAGTCAATCGTCAGGGGAAAGAAGTCGATTCCCTCCCGTGGCTGTTGCGTTGCGCAGGCGGTGACGAGGACAACGGTATCGCCGTAGCGCACCAGGACCGATCCGTCGGCCTGAAGAGCCAGCTTGCCGGTCTCAATGGTCAACTGGCGCCCGCTGACCGTTCGTTCGTAGACTCGTGAATTCACATGAACCTCCCTAAACCCATGCTGATTGGGCTGCTTTTCGCGCTCCCGTCCGAGGCCGACCGGCATGCCAGGCGAATAGGCGAAGTCTTCCCTGACTCATCTCGCGGGACTCAACGCGGCCCCGGAACCTCTCTTCGAATCCGTCGGAGTATAGCTAGAGGAGCTAACTACCTGAGGATGCGTGCTCTCTTCCTTAACAGAAAGGCCGCCGCGGTTACTTGCGGAGGCCTAATCTTGCGAGGACGGTCCGATAGCGCTGCACGTCCTTCTTGTTGAGGTACGCGAGCTGTCTCCGCCTCTGTCCCACCATCATCAGGAGGCCGCGCTGAGAGTGGAAATCGTGCTTGTGCGTCCTCAGATGGGCGCTAAGCTCATTGATCCGCGCAGTCAGGAGGGCTACCTGCACTTCTGGAGAACCGGTATCGGTTTGGTGAGTGGCGTATTCCTCTACGATGCCCTGCTTATTCTCTTTGGTCAGCATTTTCCCTTCGCGGGCCCTCTTCCGTCTTGGCTTCTCTATCTGGTGTATAATTCTAGCATAGCGATTGCACTGACCGCAACGCAGTCAGGGTACATCAGGGAGCTCTCGAGCATCGAGCCGGCAATGGCGCGAGGAAGGGAAAAGCCCGCAGCGGATGACACGGGTAGCGGTGGTGACGGATAGCGCAGCTTCGCTGCCGACTTCACTACGCGCCGAACGCGACATCGAAATCGTCCCTCTTAACCTCGTCTTCGACGACCGCTCCTACGCGGACGGACTGGAGACCAACGGCAACTTCTATCGGGCCCTGAAGGCCGCTCGTCGACCGCCGACGACGACCGGCGCCTCGCCGGGAACTCACCTTGAAGCGCTCCGACGAGCCGCCGCCAAAGCCGATTCGATCCTTTGCATCACAGTCTCGGCGCAGTTCAGCGGCACCTACGACGCGGCGATGCAGGCGGCGGCGCTTCTCAGAGAAGAGCAGCCTAACACCGAAGTCACTGTCCTCGACTCGCGCAGCGCCGCCATGGGCGAAGGCTTCGTCGTGCTGGAAGCGGCTAAGGCCGCCAGCGCCGGCGCCGGACTTGCCGACGTCAAAGCGGCAGCCGAAGCCGCAATGCCGCGCGTGGGCATCGTCGCCGTTATCGACACGCTCGAATATCTGGCGAGAGGGGGACGCGTGCCACGAATTCAAGCCTGGGCCTCCGCGCTGCTAAGCGTGAAGCCGATAATCGAGCTCCGGCAGCAGGACATCCACCTGCTCACGCGCACTCGCACCCGTAAGCGGGCAGTTGCCCAGCTAATCCCCATCTTTGAGCAGCGCGGCCTCTCCGGAAAGCGCCTCCACCTCTGCGTGCAGCACACCAACGTCCTCGACGAGGCGCAGGAGTTGGCAGAGGAAGCGCAGAAACGCCTCGATCCTGCCTGCGTGGCCGTCAGTGAGTTCACGCTGGTCATGGGAGCGCATATCGGGCCGGGCCTGCTGGGACTCGCCTACTACGTCGAGCCCTAGATTCAGGCGATGAAGGAGACTCGTAGGCCAGACGTTCTAGTCTGGCCTAAAGTTCGCCGCCGAGACTGGAAAGTCTCGGCTACGTTGTTGTCAAGAGATCTCTGACGATGGCAGAGGGACAATCTTCCGCCGTGGATAGGTTCCTGCAGGCGCTGGGCCCGTTGCCACCGCCGCAACTGAAGTCCGCGCTCGTCGTCATCAGCGGCCTTCCCGGGACCGGCAAGTCGCAGTTCGCCCGCGAGTTGCAGCGTAGCACGAGCGCCGTTGTGCTTGAAAGCGACGCGCTTCGCCGGCTGCTGGTCGAGAAGCCGTCCTACTCGTGGCAGGAGAGCCGACGCCTGTTCGCGGTCATCCACGCCGTCGCCGAGCGGTTGCTCTGCAAAGGCATCCCCGTCATCCTCGACGCCACGAACCTGGCGGAGGCTTACCGCCGGACGCTGTACGAAATCGCGGCGAGATGCGGCGCGCGGCTGCTGGTGGTGGAGGTCACCGCTCCCGCCGAGGTGGCCCGCACGCGACTGGCGGAGCGCGCAGCGGCGGGCGGAAGCGCGTCCGATGCCGACGTTGGTGTATACGAGCGGATGCTGCCGGCGCGCGAGGAGATACGCCGCGAGCACTTCGTCGTCGACACGTCGAAGCCGTACGATGGGCTGCTCAGAGTCATCGCCCGCGCCATGAAGGGCGGCGCGCGTCAGAAATAGAAGAGCCCCGCATGGGGGCTCGACTCGATCAACAGACGGATCTGCCTATGCCGGCGCTTCCTTTTGAGAAGACGATTGAGAGGACGGCTCCTTCGGGACGATGCCCAGGAGCTTGCCGAGCGCCGTGTAGCCCCATTTCTGCAGGATCAGAGCTACCCCCAGGCCCATGAGCGCCACGCAGATGCCCACCGGGGCGTCGAAGATGTAGTGATTGGCCGTGAAGACGACGGCGAAGAACTGCGCCACCGGCAGCAAGGCGGCCAGCACCCACAGCGGCTTCCAGCGCGTCGAAGCGATGACACCGACAGCCAAAATCACCGGCCAACCGACGTGCAGGCTGGGCAACGAAGCGTACGGGTTCACGAACATCTGCATCGACTGCGCCTGGTAGCTCAGGTTGCTGTAGATCGCCATCGTGTCCACGAAGCCGAAGTCGCTGAGGAAGCGCGGCGGCGCCACCGGGAAGAGGTGATAGATGATCAGCGCTATGCCGCCGGAGATGAGCATCGCATCGCGGGTGAGCGTGTACTGACGCCGATGGCGGAAGTAGAGCCAGAGGCCCACGGTCACGATGAGCGGGAAGTCAGCCCAGAAGTAGATGCCGTTGAAGAGGTGGATGAGAAAGCCCTTCCCCAGAATCAACGCCTGCATCTGGAGCTCCCAACTGAAACCGAATTGGCGCTCCAGGTTCATGATGCCGAAGCCGTGGGCGAGAGCGACCGAGGTCCTGTTGACGACGCTGCCGCGGACGAGGAAGTAGAAGAAGAACGCCAGCGAAACCAGGGTGAGCTCGACGACGTGGTGGACTATCGGGCGCGGCGCCAGGGCTTCGGCGATGCGTCGGGGTGCAAGGAGGGCCATGAGCGCGCGGATCATCTTCAGGATGTGCCTGAACCAGACACTCCCTGTCAGCGATCTCGCCAGATTCCCCAGAGCCGACAGCGGGGATGTCATGCCCTCGAATCCCTCCGACGACAGTTTTGTCCGATAACTAATTTAAGCACATGCAGCGACAGATTTCAAGAAACGGTCTGCCGCAGTCCCAGGCGCACGTTCTCCAGAATGAACGCCAGCGCAATGGCCAGCAGCACCACCAGGGCGCCGGCCATGGCGTCGAATATGAAATGATTGCCGGTTAGCACGATGGCGAAGAACATGAACGTTGGGAAGAGGACCGCAAACGCCCTCACCCACCAGTTGCGCGCGATATCGATGAGGGCGATTCCGACGAGCAGCGCCCAGCCGAAGTGCAGGCTTGGCACAGCAGCGTAATGATTGACGATGAATCCGGGCTGCATCGTGTTCGACTTGTTGTTGAACATAGCTATAGTATCGACGAAACCCAAGCCCGGCATCAGGCGCGGCGGCGCGACCGGGAAGAAGCCGTAGATGAACAGACCGATGACGGCGGAGATCAGCAGCGCGTTTCGGTATATGCGATATCGCTCGCGGCTCTGCACGTATATCCAGATGCCACACGCGACGAGGAGTGGCAGATGACCGTAGAGATAGATTCCGTTGACAACGTCCACGAGGGCGCGGTCGCCGATTATGTGCTCTTGCCAGCCGGACTCCCAGAAAAAGCCAAATCTCTGTTCAAAATGAATGATCTGGTAAGCGCGGCCGAACGCGTCGGCGGTCCGCTCGGGGAGAGCGCCGCGGATGATCCAGTAGATGAGCATCAGGCCGACGAGGAACACCGCTTCGAAGAAGAAGCGGCGGAGTTCACGAAGGGCGTTCCTCACCTTCGTCTTGGTGGCTGGCGTCATTGCGGGGCTTGGCCTCAATCCTCAGCCGATTGCAAATCTACGTCCCTGTCTTTACTATTGGATTGTAGCACACAACTCTGCCCAGACAAGGCCCTCTTCCCTCCCACTACAGCCGTCGCTGTCCTGCCTTGAAAGGAGCCTCCATGCAAATCAGCACTCAGTCCGGTCATCTTCCTGAATCCTCCGCTGGAGCGCTCGTCGTCGCTCTCTTCGAAGACTCCGGCGCGCTCGAGGGCGTCGCCGCCGACGTGGACGCGGCGCTCGGCGGGATGATCTCGCAGCTAGTGCGCGAAGGTGAGGTCAAAGGGAAGAGAAACGAGACGACTCTCATCCACACCCTTGGCCGCCTGCCGTCGCCGCGGGTCCTTATTGTCGGCCTGGCGAAACGGGACGCCTTCGACGGCCGCATACTGCGAAACGCCTTTGCCGTGGCCGCCCGACAGGTCCGCCGCGCCGGCGCAGAATCCGCCGCTGTCGCCGTGGAGCCGCTTCTCGGCGCCGGCAGGACGGCGCAGGCGATAGTCGAAGGGATGACGCTCGGCCTCTACACCTTCACCCGTCACAAGAAGCCGCCGGAGGAGGAGCGAGACCTGCACGAACTCATTCTCCTGGCACCGGACGGGTCGCAAGAAGCGGTGGAAGACGGGGTGGAGCGCGGCCGCATCGGCGCGGAGGCGACGAACTGGGTACGCGATCTCTCCAATGAGCCCGCCAACTTCATGACGCCATCAGACCTGGCGGAACGCGCGCAGCAGGTTGCGGAAGAGCTGGGCCTGGAGTGCGAGGTATTCGAGCGGCCGGAGATTGAGGAGATGGGCATGGGCGCGTTCCTCGGCGTCGCGCAGGGGAGCCGCCAACCGCCGAAGCTAATCGTGCTCCACTACCGGGGAGGCGCGCCGGACGGTCCAACGCTGGGACTGGTCGGCAAGGGCATCACTTTCGACAGCGGCGGTATCTCGATAAAGCCGTCGCAGGGCATGCAGGAGATGAAGAGCGATATGACGGGCGGCGCCGAGGCGATTGCAACCGTCCGAGCGCTGGCCCAGTTGAAGGCGAAGCTGAACGTGACGGCTGTCGTGCCGGCAACCGAGAATATGCCCGGCGGCAGCGCCCAGCGGCCCGGCGACGTGGTGCAAGCGATGAACGGGACGACGATAGAGGTCCTGAATACGGACGCAGAGGGACGCCTGATTCTCGCTGACGCGCTGTGCTATGCGACCCGCCTCGGGCTGTCGCCGATCGTCGACGTGGCAACTTTGACGGGCGCGATGACCGTGACGCTCGGGAATGTGGCCTTTGGCGCCATGACGAACAGCGAAGGGCTCTACCGCAGGATCAATGAGGCGGCAGAAGCAGCCGGTGAGCGCGTGTGGGAGTTGCCACTATTCGAGGAGTATCGCGAGAAGCTGGACAGCGACGTGGCGGACATAAAGAACATCAGCGGCGGGGGCGCCAGCACGATAATCGGCGGCTTCTTCTTGAAGGAGTTTGTGGGCGATGTGCCGTGGGCACACCTGGATATCGCCAGCGTGGACCACAGCGACGAGGTGAAGGGCATATTCGTCAAAGGCGCCAGCGGCACGGGCGTCCGGACGCTGATCGCGCTCGGGCTTAGCCTGGCGGAACGACCTCTCTCCGACTGAAGCTAGCGCTTTGTGCTCGGCGGCGCCCACGCCCTCGAGATGAACCTGTCGACCTCGATGGCCGGCAGCGTGTTGACGGTCAACGTCCCACGCGCGCTCAGCTCGACAGCGATGCTCATGACGGCTTCATTGCTGTCCGCTTCGATGATAGTTATGAAATCGTAGGCGCCGAGCGTAGCGTACTGGGCGACGATCTTGCCCCCCATCGACACGATCTCCTTGTTAACCTCCCGAACGCGCTCCGGGCGGCTCTTGATAGTCTTGCGTCCCTGTTCCGTCAGGTTGGTGAGGGAAATGTACAGCGGCATAGGGTGTCTCCTTCCCATGGCTTGTGATGAGGACATCATAGCACGGGCGGTAGCGCCTGGGGATTCCCCGGAGCGCTAGGGCCACGGCGGCGGCTAAGGGTTCTTCTCCGCCGGCAGCGGCCGTGTCACCCAGTCCGGCAGGCGCACGTCCGCCGGAGCGTCGTACTGAGGGATGTACGGCTTGACGTCGAGGATGGGCGTGCCGTTGATCGCATCGAGCCCCCGCACTCGCAACACGTTTCGACGGCGCTTCACCAGCGGCACGACCGAGACGCCGACGGGGTTGGGACGGTGCTGCGTGCGCGTCGCCAGGACGCCCTGCAGCGGGTAGCGCTCGTCGCCGCGCGGGTGGCACTCCGTTCGGCCGCGCTCTTCGTCCGAGACTCGGTGCAGATAGAAGACGACGACGACGTGCGAATACGATTCGATGCCGTTGAGGGCGTCGGTCAGCTCTTTGCGGAGGATGATGTCGGAGGAGACGTTGGTCCACTCCTGCCGACGCGGCTCCCGCACGCCGTTCCGCACCATGCCGATCGGTTTCAGGCTCACCGGCTCGTTGGGGATGATCTGCTCGGGCAGGATGCCGATTGTGCCCAGGAAGCGCAGGAGTCGATTGCGAATGCTCACCGCGAAGGTCCCTCTCGTCTCATCGTCCGAGACAAGAGATTAGCACAGCGTTAAGAACGCGCCAAGGCCTCTCTACTCGTTCGGCGCGTTGGTGAGGCCACGCGACATGGCGGCTCGGCGCAACACTATCGTTACCTGATCTTCATCATCACGTAGTCAACTCCTCACGGCCCCGTAATCTTGCATTGATAGTCTAGCTTGTGTCGGGGCGGAAGCTAGTCATCCCGCACCGCAAGGGGAAGAACTGAGAACGGAGGATATCGGCATGACGAAGTGGAGCGGATTACAGAAGCTGGTGGCACTATCCACGATCACTTTGATCGCGCTGGTGGCCGTCTCGCAGTTCTCAAAGGGCGATGCCTCCGGGACGCAGACGGGCGGCGCGATGAATGCTATGACTTTTTCGGGGAACGGCGGCAGCGCGTTCTCCGAGCAATGCCAGTCGGCGACGACGGAGGCGGAGGCGCAGGCCTGCGCGCAGGCCCAGATCGGGGCGCTGGCCACGCAGGTCGGTCACGACAAGCTAGCCGTCAACTTCACGTGGACGTTGATCCTCGGCGCATTCGTGCTGTTTATGCAGGCAGGATTCGCCCTGCTGACGACAGGGCTAACGCGCGCCAAAAACGCCGGTCACATGATGATGCTGAACTTTGCCGCCTTCGTCATTGCCTGGATTGCCTATTATGCCGTCGGCTTCGCGTTTCAGTTCGGGGGCGTCGGCTCGACGACGTCGGCTCCGGGGAACCTGGGTGGGGCGATGGTTCTCGGCAAGCTTCTCACGGTCCATGGGAGCCACTGGGGCCTGATTGGTTTGCACGGCTTCTTCTTACAGTCGGGCCAGAGTTACGACGTCAGCGCGCTGGCGCTGTTCTTCTTCGAGGTCGTGTTCATGGAGACGGCGGGCTATATAATCGTCGGCGCCATAGCCGAGCGTATCAACTTCAAGACGTTCATCTTCGCCGAGTTGCTGATCGGTGGCATTGTCTACCCGATTTACGGCAACTGGGTCTGGGGCGGCGGCTGGCTCTCGCAGATCGGGCACACGTTCAACATGGGCCACGGCGCTGTCGACTTCGCAGGTTCGGGGGTGGTCCACAGCGTCGGCGGGTGGACCGCGCTGGCCCTGGCGGTACTGCTCGGCCCGCGAATCGGGAAGTTCCGCAAAGACGGCAAGCCGAACGCCATACCCGGTCACAACATGGCCTTCGTGGTGACGGGAACGTTCATTCTGCTGTTCGGCTGGATGGGTTTTAATCAAGGGTCGACTCTGGGAGGGTCAGACCTGCGCATAGCAGTGATCATAGAGAACACTGCGACAGCGTCGGTATTCGGGGCCGCTGCGGCCATGGCCTGGACCGGCTGGCTGTACGGAAAGCCCGACATTTCGATGTCTTGCAACGGGATGCTCGCCGGGCTGGTGGCGATCACGGCGCCTTGCGCGTTTGTCGCCCCGTGGGCCGCGGCGCTCATTGGGTGTATTGCCGGGCTGCTCGTGTGTGCTAGCGTCTGGTTCTGGGATAACATCGCTCACGTCGACGACCCTTGTGGCGCGATCTCCGTTCACGGCGTTTGCGGCACGTGGGGGGTGCTGGCGCTCGGCCTGTTCGCCGACGGCACCTATGGCGCCGGCTGGAACGGCATCTCCGGCAACGTTACGGGCCTCTTCTATGGCGACGCCGGGCAGTTCGGGGCGCAGGTGATCAGCGCCGTTGCTTGTTTCGCGTGGGCGTTCGGGCTCACGACCGTCGTATTTGGGGCCTACAAGCTGGTAACATCGATGCGCGTCTCGCCGGAGGCCGAGGTGATCGGCCTCGATGTGCCCGAGTTCGGGGTGCACGGTTACGGGGGCTTCGTGATGGAGCCAGAGCTGCACGGCTCGATCCCAGATGAGCTGGTGCGCAGGGCGATCCCGTACTTGCCACCGGGGCCGGGGCCTATCCCCGAGTCGGGCGGCGGCCGTTGAGCTGCATGAACACATCGTCGCTGAAGTTCGATTGGAGCGAAACATGATGAAGAAGATAGAAGCGATTATCAGGCCGGAGAGAGTGTCGCTGGTCCAGAAGGCGCTGGAGGAGGCCGGACACAGCGGGATTACGCTCACCGAGGTAAAGGGCCATGGCGTGCAACGCGGCGTTACTCAGACCTGGCGCGGGAACACTTTCACCGTAGACCTGCTGCCGAAAGTGAAGGTAGAGGTTGTGGTTAGAGACGAGGTGGCCCGGGTCGTGATGAAGGCGATCGCCGACAATGCCAGGACAGGCGAGGTGGGTGACGGCAAGATCTTCGTGACGACCGTTGACGCGGCGATGCGCGTGAGGACAGGAGAGACAGGCCCCACCGTCTTGTAGCGGCATTCGTGTTTCGGCTGACGAAAGAGAAACCGTCTCCAGTTCGTTGACCGCTGCCGGTTCCTGTGCTACGTTTCGCTCGAGAATGCCGAGAATCCCCTTCCTGCCAAAGAACGAACGCTTCTACGTTCTCCTCCACGACGGCGCCCGGAACGTTAACGACGCGGCGGAATGCCTCTGCGATCTCGTAAATCACTACGAGAATCTCGATATGAAGAGCGAGCACATCACGGAGCTCGAACACAACGGCGACACGATCACCCACGACATCGTCAACCTGCTCCACAAGACGTTCGTCACGCCTATCGAGCGGGAGGACATCGCCCTGCTGGCTCAGCGTATGGACGACGTGATGGACTACATCGAAGGCGCGGCGACGGCGATGCGTATCTACAAGATCGCGCAGCCAACGGAGCGAAGCCGCGAGATGACTGACGTGGTGCGGATGATGGCCGTCAAGCTGGAGCAGGCGATTTCGCACCTGCGGGACCGCAAGGGACTGCGCGACATCCTTCCCTATTGCGTCGAAGTCAACCGGCTGGAGAACGTCGCCGACGATCTCTACCGCAAGGCAATCGCCGAGCTCTTCGACAATGAAGCGAGCGCGGCGGAAATTATCAAGTGGCGTGAGGTCTACGAGCAGCTAGAGCAGGCGACGGACGGCGCGGAAGATGTGGCGAACGTGCTGGAAGGCATCGTGCTTAGACATGCCTAGCTTGAGCGTATTGTAGAAACGGTCGGACGGGCCCCACGGGGCTCGTTTCTTCTGTGCGGACGCGGCATGATTAACAGCTTCCCTTTCCTGGTCATCACTTTCATCGCCATCCTGGGCTTCGAGGCGGTGAACGGCTGGACGGACGCTCCCAACGCCGTGGCCACTGTCGTTTCGACGCGGGTACTGCCGCCGATCCCGGCCGTCGCGATGGCGGCGGTGTTCAACCTGCTCGGCGCGCTCTCAGGAACGGCAGTCGCGGCGACCATCGGCAAGGGCATCGTAAACCTCAACGAGATCAACCTGGAGACGATACTCTCCGCTTGCATCGCGGTCATCGTCTGGAGCACGTTTGCCTGGTACTTCGGCCTGCCGACGAGCAAGACGCACGAGATACTGGCCGGTCTCGCGGGCGCCGGCGTCGCGACGAGCGGATTCGGCGTCCTCGAATACACAGGTTGGGAGAAGGTGTTTACCGGTCTCGGTGTCGCCGTGATCTTCGGCGCGCTCGGCGGCGTCATGTTGATGTGGATTCTGACGTGGGCGCTGAGAAAAGCGAGCCCCGCCTTCGTCCACAGGACCTTCGGCACACTGCAGTTGGGTTCGGCCGCGTTTATGGCCTGGAGCCACGGCACCGCCGACGGTCAAAAGGCGATGGGAGTGATGGCGATGGCGCTGGCCATCCACTATCATCAGGCCTTCACCGTGCCGATCTGGGTCATCTTCCTGGCGGCGACGACGATGGGCCTCAGCACCGGCCTCGGCGGTTACAGGATTATCAAGACGCTGGGAATGCGGCTGACGCACCTCCAGCCGGTGCACGGCTTCGCGGCGGAGACGGCGGCGGCGATGACGATTACCGTCAGCGCGCGCTTCGGCATTCCGCTGAGCACCACGCACACCATCGGCTCGGCGATCATGGGCGTGGGCGCGACGCGGCGTTTTTCGGCGGTACGCTGGGGGATTGCTCAGGAGATACTGGCAGCCTGGGTAATTACATTCCCTGTCTGCTTTGCGCTGGGCTACGTGATAGCGCTGATCATTCCGGGGTAGGAACCGGCGATTCGTCCGTCGTCGGAGCCGGAGCTCCGATGACGATGTGATACCCCATCTGTTTGAGCTGGTCCCACGTGATGTCTGCTTGCCAGACTACCTGTTGGCTCTGGTCGAGGGCCTTCAGATGATTGTTCCAGGAATCCTCAAGCACGACAACACTGCGCGATTCCCCTGCAGCAATATGGTCAAACATACGATTTCCACCCATGTATGGGGCAATTGTTTCCCCCGTTGTGTTCTCGAAAGTGACATCCGCGCCAGGATCGCCGTAGCCTAAGTGGCCTAGAACGAAGAAGAACCCAAGAGTGAAGCCGTACAGCGCGGGAATGCCGACGGCAGTTATCAGAACCCCGAGAGCGACCGTTCGAATCTTCAACTGAGATGAAGTCCCATGTTCGATTTCGCAGCGACGCCATTCATTCTAGAGCAAGGGGAAGGATTGTCAAACAGGGAATGGCGCGCTAGCTGACGGCGATGGCGGCGCCCCAGAGGAAGACGATGATCGCGCTGATCATTCCGGGCTAAATCGCCCGTTCGGCACAGCTCCAAGGATTGTCGGCGTCGAGGCCGGCGCTTCAATCACGATGCGATATCCCATCTCCTTGAGTTGGTCCCAAGTGATGTCCGCCTGCCACACCAAACTGTCGGTATCGTCGCGAGCGCTGAGTCTCTCTCCCCAAAAACGTCCGGACTTCCTGAACGTTGTCTCTCCGACCGGATACCTGCCCATCGGGGTGTCGTTCTCATAGAGGGAAATGGCACCGCCTGTTTGATTAACGAACGTGACATCGGCGTAGGGGCCGTCTGCTCGGGCCATGAAGAACAGGTCCGCGAAGACGATGCCTAGCATGCACGAGATGCTGAGGACCGCTATGAGGAGCCCGAGTGCTACCTTCCGAACAGCTTTCAACGGGAAGAGCCCCTACACTCGATCTAAGCCGGTGTCGTTTATTGTAGAGTTCGCGAAGGATTTGTCAACGGGCCATACGGATCTTAGCTGACGGCGACGGCGGCGCCCCAGAGGAAGACGACCTGCACGGCAATGAGCCCCGTGAGCAGCGTGTACGAGGCCAACCGCTCCCAGGCGCGTGCGACAAAGGCGGCGACGAGGCTGACCAGCAGCACGCCGAAAGCGGTCGCCGGCAGCGACAGCAGATCGTGCTTGGAGGCGACGCGCTCGACGTCCAGGGGCGGGAAGGAGATGGCCAGGCTGTCGTGCAGGCCGCCGTAGTTGGCGAAGATGACGCCGGCGGTCGCGGCGCAGAGCAGAACGGCGACCAGCGCCAGCCCCTGAGCGTAGCGGTCGAGCCAGAACGGCTGGTCGGCAAGAGGCGCTCGGCGAGGCGTCTGGCGAAGGGCGATCTCCACGCCTTCGGTGCGCGCGGCATCGAGATCGCTGACGAAGCGTCGCACGTCGGGCGGCGAGACGGCGTAGGCCTGCGCGGCGGTGATGACGTAGACGAGCTCGGCGGGACGGCGGTGCGTCGAGTAGAAGAGCGTTTCGCCGATATCCTGCACTTTCGCGTGACCGACGTGGTAGCCGGCCCAGCCGACGCCTTCGATGGCAGGCAGCGGGACGAGCTCGCCGAAGGTCACCCTTTTCACGCTGTCGAGCGGGATGACCTGCCGGACGAAGCCACAGTGAACCACGAGGCCGTTTCGGTCCAGCTCGTAGCGAAGGGTGGCGCAGGCGTAGGTCCAGTGGGCAAATAGCGCCGCGATTCCGACGAAGACGCCGGCGAACAGGTAGCAGAGAACGGTGGACACCGAGACGGGCTCCGTGGCGCCGCGGAGGACGAGCAACGCGGCAAACAGGAGCGCCCAGGCACAGGCGGCGATGCCCATCGTTGTACCGGCTGCGCGTCGGGGGCGAAACTCCATCATCTCGTCGCTACGCGGGCGTGCACCAGTCCGCGTACTTTCGGTTCTTGTTGCAGATGGCGTCGAGGTACAGCTTCTGGAGGCGCGCGGTCACCGCGCCAGTCTTGCCGTTACCCAGCGGGCGCCGGTCGATGTCGACGACGGCGGTGACGTGGGCGGCGGTGCCCGTCATGAAACACTCGTCGGCGGTGTAAAGCTCCGCGCGGGCGACCGGACGCTCCAGCGTCTCCATGCCCAGCTCCTCGCGCGCCAGGCGGATGACGGTGTCGCGGGTGATGCCGACGAGGATGTTGTCCGATTGCGCCGGCGTCACAAGCTTCCCGTCCTCGACGATGAAGATGTTTTCGCCGCTGCCCTCGGAGACGTGGCCATCGCTGGAGAGCATGATCGCTTCGTCGAAGCCGTTCTCCTGCGCCTCTGTCTTGGCGAGCGCCGAGTTCACGTAGATTCCCGTCACTTTCGCGCGCGCCGGAATCGACAACTCGTCGACGCGGCGCCAGGAGGAGGTCATGCAGCGAATGCCCTTGTCGAGGTCGAGGTAGGGGCCGAAGGGCGTGACGTACATAAGGAGGTCGTCGTCCAGGTCATGCAGGCGCACGCCGACGACCTCGGAGCTCTTGTAGGCGATGGGCCGCAGGTAGACGTCCTCGGTGTAGCCGCACATGCCGACCAGCTTCGTCGCGATGTCGCAGAGACTGTCCGGGCTGTAAGGGAGGTCGATCTTGAGGATGCGACAGCTCCGGGCGAGGCGAAGGAAGTGGTCGCGCATGCGGAACAGGTAGACGCGTTCGTCCTGTTCGTTCCAGTTGCCGCGGATGCCCTCGAAGCAGCCGGTGCCGTAGTTGAAGGCGTGCGTCATTACGCCGATCTTGGCCTCGGCGAGCGGCACGAACTGCTTCTTGAGGTAGGCGTAGGGCGTCGGCATCCGCGAGCTCCTTTCGAGGGGGCAGTAGGGCGCCATTATAGGGCAGCTGCGCCTGACCTGGCAAGTCGGGCCTTCAACGTTAGAATCGATTGTGATACAATCCGGAAGCTGAAAGGAGTCGCAACAGCTATCCGCGATAGGGTCGCCAGGAGCGGCGGCGTTTATCTCCCCGGCCTCTGCAATTGCCGCGCAGCGAAAAGAGAATCCGAGAGAACATGACGACGAGCAAACCAAACGGGAAGGCAGACGCGAAAGCGCCGCCGTCTCCGACGCCGCGCGAGCAGGGGCAGTACACGGCCCGCGACATCCAGGTCCTGGGCGGCCTGGAGGCGGTGCGCCGTCGCCCCGGCATGTACATCGGCAGCACCGACCAGCGCGGGCTCCATCACCTCATCTACGAGATCGCGGACAACGCCATCGACGAGGGCATGGCCGGCTTCTGCAGCCACATCGAGGTCGTGCTGCACGAGGACGGGCGTGTAACCGTCTGGGACGACGGCCGCGGCATCCCGGTGGACGTGCACGAGAAGACCGGCAAGTCGGCGCTGGAAACGGTCATGACCATCCTCCACGCTGGCGGCAAGTTCGGCGGGCAGGTGTACAAGGTCTCCGGCGGCTTGCACGGCGTCGGCGCCTCCGTCGTCAACGCGCTCTCCGAGAAGCTGTGGGCGGAGGTCCGTCGTGGCGGCAAGGCGTATGTCCAGGAGTACGAGAGGGGAATTCCCACTTCGGACGTCCGCCAGGCCGCAGAGCTGCGCTACATCTCGTCCTGGCAGCGAAAAGGCATGCTCCGGGGAAGCGTCACCGGCACCACGATATCGTTCGTGCCCGATAGCAAGATCTTCGCCGAGCTCGACTACGACTTCACGACGCTGGCCCAGCGCCTGCGCGAGTGCGCGTACCTGGTGAAGGGCGTCTGGATACGGCTGATCGACGAGCGAGACGGTCACGACCTGACGTTCTACTTCGAAGGCGGCATCCAGAGCTTCGTGCGGCACCTCAACCGCGAGCGCATCGTCCTTCAGCCGCGGCCGATATACGTCGAAAAGGAAGCGGACAGCACGTCGGTAGAGGCGGCGCTCCAGTATAACGACGGTTTCACGGAGGCGACGTTCAGCTTCGCCAACACTATCAACACCATCGACGGCGGCAGCCACCTGACCGGCTTCCGCAGCGCCCTCACCCGCGTCCTCAACGAGTACGCCCGCAAGCAGAAGCTGCTCAAGGACGAAGACGCTAACCTCTCCGGCGAGGACGCGCGCGAAGGGCTGGTTGCCGTCATCAGCGTGCGCCTGCCGGAGCCGCAGTTCGAAGGGCAGACGAAGACGCGTCTGGGCAAC
>Ga0187849_1001800_pt1 | contig 21932 bp, 14 predicted proteins | sample June2016WEW_4_10_2_FD_132412 | JGI IMG/M metagenome (GOLD analysis project Ga0187849, IMG submission 132412) | Peatland microbial communities from SPRUCE experiment site at the Marcell Experimental Forest, Minnesota, USA - June2016WEW_4_100 | ecosystem: Environmental > Terrestrial > Soil >...
GGACCGTGGGACTGCGGGGAAAATACGATCACCCCTTCTGGATTGACATGCCGGACGTCCCCCAAACTCCTGAGGACGAAGCGGGCATGATTCGCAAGGCCATCGACACGCAAATCGACATCGTGCGGCAGGAGCGGCCGGACCCCAATCCGCAGTTCATCATGAACACCTGGATGGAAGGAATCGAGTTGATGCAGAGTAGCGCCTTGAAAATGCCGGATGCCGTGACCCTGGTTTGGGCTGATGACGGGGCCGGTGTGCTGCGCGACGACGGCCGTATCAGCAAAGGCCAAGGCGTGTACTACCACACTGCCGTCGTCGGCGGGAACTCCAACCACTTCACCGAGCGCGTTCCCATCGAGCGTTTGTCGCGCGAACTGGGGCGGGCCGTCACCGCCGGCGCTACGGCGTACCTGATGCTCAACCCCAGCGACCTGCGCCCCGTGCCCATGACCACTCGCGCCGTGATGGAACTGGCTTGGGACGCCGAGCCCTGGCAGGCCAAAGATTCCAGTTCGGCTTACTTGCAGAGATGGAGTAGCGAGGAGTTTGGAGAAAAAGCCGCCCCCGTCCTCGCACAGTATTACGACGCCTACTTCCGCGCTCCTGCCCGCTACGGAACTAAAGAGGATAATATCTTAGCGGATAATTACTATCCCCAATTCGTGATCGATTTGCTGGTGCGAATGATCAAGAACGATACGCAATCGCCGGTTCGATTCAAGAGCCTGGAGAGCGTGAAAGAATTTCCGCAGTACACGATGTTCCTCGGCGCCATTTGCCAGCAGGCCATCCCCCGCTGGCAGCAGGCCGGGGCTCTGGCCGCGCAGGCGGAACCGCTGGTGCCCGCTGACCGGCGCGACTTCTTCCAGGCGCACGTCCTCACCGAGCTCAATGTGCACCTTCACTGGAACCAAATGCTCTCGGACCTCGCCGGCGCTGCTTCGCCGTGGGCTTCACCCTCCATGCGATTGGCGGGTGTGCAGGCGGCGATCCGGGAAATCCACGGTCTCATGGAGTCGGTGCAAAAGGCCGACTACGGAAAGTGGCAGGGGTTCCACACGCGCGGAGACTGGTTCGACAATGTCGCGCTGACGCTCGCCTTGGCCCAAGCGTGCGAAAGCAAGCTCGCGAGGAAAACGCTTTCACCCGCCCAGCAGGAAGTTCTGAAGACCGCCGAGCACTACCTGAATGCCGACACGAGCAATGTCTACATTAAGATCAAAGCATACCAAAAGGGCCGCAAGGTGCAGTTCTGCGCGCCGGTGGCGAGGAATTAGCATCCTGAGTGAGAAGTTCGTCGATAGTGAAGCAGCGCGGCAGGGCCGCAACCAAAACCAGCCTCTCCGTGTCCTCTGTGCCTCAAAAGATTTCACACAGACCGCACAGAGACGCTCAGTGGACTCTGTGTGAAATTCCTTCCTGCCGCAGAGGACACGGAGAAAAATCTTTGCGGCACAACAAGGCCCCAGGAATTAGTGGTACAGGGAAAAATGGACGAAGCCATGAGTAACTCTCACAATGCGCCTTGCTCCCTCGGCAAAGTGAGTTTCGAAGGCTGGCCGGCGCTCGAACTTGCCAACGGGCTGCTGCAAGTCTTGGTGGTGCCGGAAATCGGTGGGCGAATCATCCAGATGCGCTTGGGAGAGGAACCGTTCCTCTACATCAACCCCCGTCTACGGGGGCAAGTTTTCCCTCCTGAACAAAACGGGCCGGATTCCGGCTGGAAGAATTACGGCGGCAGCAAAGTTTGGCCCGCACCGCAAGGGTGGTCGAGTGATGAGGAGTGGCCGGGCCCGCCCGATCCGCTCCTTGATGGCAGTCCCTTCGATTGTCGCCTCGTGGAGGAATCGCCGGGCTCTTTGGCGATTCATCTCACCAGCCCGCATGATGAGTATACGGGCCTGACCTTCTCACGGGAAATCCGCATTTTCCGCCGCTCCGCGGTGGTTCAGATTTCCCACACCATGAGGAATACCTCGCGGCGGCCGGTGCGCTGGTCGATCTGGCAGGTTACCCAACATGACGCGCACCCCGACCTCACGGTTTTCCTGCCGGCAACAACCTTCCACAAAATGTTTGGCGACCAGGAATATCCCGGCCTCACCATCGACGTGCAACGCAAGCTGTTGCGGCTGCAATTCGCGGACGTCGTGGCGAAATTCGGGACGAAGCCGGAAGCGGGTTGGCTGGCCACGCTCGATTCCCGGCGCCGCACGGTATTTGCTGAAACCTTCCCACTCTTCCGCGGCGTCCCTTACCCGGATGATGCGGCCGCCGAGTTTTGGATCAACGGGCACGGAACCTGCACGATTCATGGTGACCGCTTCGATTCGAGCGATGATCCGACCGGGTGCGATCCGTTTCTGGAAACGGAAATTCTCAGCCCGATGGCGGAACTTCGGCCGGGCCAGGAATACTCCTTTGTAATCCGCTGGCACTGCGCGCGCGTCGAGGCAAATGAAATTGTGCACGTCAATCATTGCGCCGCCCTGGCCACGCGACTGAAGGTTACTCGCCAGGGGGAAGAACTTCGCGCGACGGGCTCGTTTGGAATTTTTCACACTGGACATCTGGAGTTGGTCCCGCTCTTTCGGAGTGGAAAGGTTCACACGGTCCACCCCTTGGGAACCGTGAGCTCACTCGAGCCTTGCGTTGTCAACGCCACCCTTGCTGACGCTCGTGACCTCGCGCGGGTCAGTCTGCGATTGCGAAATCCGGACGGAGCGCTGCTGGGTACCATCGACCAAGCGGATATTCCTCCGCGTCGGCTGCAAGGCTCAGCCTTCCAGCCGGCATCGATTTGAACTTACAACCCTCGCCCGCGGGGGACGAGGCAAGAAGAGTCCTTAGTTTCGGTGTTGTATTCATGACAGCAGTCCGCAGAGCCGCGTTGACCACTCGAAGAGTTTGCTAATTTGGACAGCCGTGATTTCGATCAGGAACTGCGGGAACCGCTCAGACCTTGACTGAAAAGGGGAATTATTTTGGCAGCGGATAATTCCCGTACTCCGCTAGCAACTCCAAAACATATGCCGCGGTTTCAACGCTGATGTCAGGGCCGAAGGAGTGGGTGCCGAAAACAAACCCGCCCCCGCGGCCCGCTTGCAGCAGGTAGAGGACGTGCTCGCGAATTTCTCCCCGGTCACCGCGCGGGAGGATATCCGAGTTGTCCATGCCGCCCGTCAGCACCAGACGATTGCCGAATTGCTCGCGCAGCTTGACCGCATCCATCCCGATGCGGTACTCGAGGGGGTTGATGGCATCCACGCCGGCGTCTATCCACATGTCGAGGAGCGGCAGAATATTTCCATCCGAGTGGTGCAGAACCCGGCGCGCGCCGGCATCCTTGTAAGTCTTCACCATGCGCCGCAGGGCGGGCAGGAACACGCGCTCGTAATGCTTGGGGCCCACAAACGGCCCCTGGCTTGATGCGACGTCATCGTAGATGGCAACACCCGTCTCCTCGAGGCCGAAGCGCCGCATCGCCTCCGTGGCCACGGTGACGAGGTGGTCCACGACGCGATCCACAAACGCCCTCGCCCAGCCGGGATCCTCGACCACATCGATCCAAAACTGCTCCTCGCCGCGCAGGAAGGCCGCACGCAGATAAGGCCCGCCGCTTTTGCACCAGACGAAATATTCGTCCTTCAGTGCGGCAGCCTGCTTGCCGGCCTTTTCGAAGCGACTATCCATCAGGGGATCATCGAAGCGCAGGGTTTCCGGATCGACCCGTTCCTTCACGGCGGGTTCAAGCAACTGGCCCATCACCTGGCCCGCGGGATCGGTAAAGGACGTCAGCTTGGTCTCACCCCAACCCGTGCGCACCACCACGCGCTCGCCGCGACGCTCGACAACGCCCGCTCGCGTCGGCCACGCGGACTCCTCGGGCTCGATCAATCGCATGTCGTCCCCGAAGTAATTGAACAGATCCGTCGGGCCGTGGACCCGCTCCCAGAGGACTTTGAACTCCGGCCAGAAAAAAGAGAAGTAACGCGGAATCCGGTCCGGCTCCTGAAACTTCATCGCTGCCATCACGCGTTCTTTGCTGGTCATGGTAGTCGTCTTTAGGCCGGACCGATGAAGCTAGGGACGTAGGGGTTCAATCGACGTGGAACACTTCCTGCATATTCGCCCACCACTCGCCTTCCTTTCGCGTGGGAATCGGCTGCTGCATCGGTTCCATGATGGCCCACCAATCCTGCGTCACGGGGTCGGCGGCCATCTTCGCCATGTCGGCGGCAAAGTCATCGCCGATGTATTCGAAGTAGGCAAAGAGCATATTGTCCTTGAAGAAGATGGTGTAATTGCGGATATTGCAATCATAGATCGTCTTCAAGACCTGGGCCCAAGCGTTCGCGTGGTACTCGACGTATTTTTCGTAAACTTCCGGTTTCAATCCGATCAGTTGGCCATAGCGCTTCACTTTCTGGGTTGCCATATGATTGACTCCTCAATTCAGGTTTCCGTGCGATCGATTACAGGGCGCGCCACTGACGCGCGCCTTTGGGCCGATGACGCCACCGCCTGCTCCGTCACCCAATCGGTCCACATTGAACTCTCGCCACTCGCGAGCAGCGGGGCGCCGTCGAGCACGGCCGCCACATAATTCTCAATGCAGGGATAGTGCAAATTCGCGTGCGTAGGTAAATCCTCGCGCCCGCCGGGGAAGGCCAGTTCCGGGCCGCTAAGAGGCGTCAGGTCCATTTCCCCCTGGGTGCCCATGATGCGAAACTCATCCCGCATCACGCGCGTGTTCCAACGCACATCGACGATGCCGCGCACTTTGTTGGTGTATTCGATCATGACGGTCGCGCAATCCTCAACCGCCGTCGCGTTGACCGCATTCGACAACTGTCCGGCCACCTGCTGCGGTTCGCCGAAAAGGAAGTTCAGCACATCAATGCGATGAGAACCAATATCAAAGAGCGGGCCGCCGCCTGCCCGGGCGGGGTCAAACAGCCAGGCGCGCTCGACCTCGGTGCCCGAGCGCCACTCATAACAGGTGATGTAGGCGAGCAGCGGTTGCCCAATCGCCCCCTGCCGCAGCAACTCTTTCGCCCGCGCCACCTTGGGATAGGTGCGGCGATAGTAGGCGACCCCCAGCGTCTTGCCCGCCGCGCGCGCCGCCTCCACCATCGACCGCGCCTCCGCGTAGTTCATCGCCATGGGCTTTTCGCAGAGCACTTGCTTCCCCGCCCCCAGCGACGCAAGCGTCTGCGGCGCGTGGAGAAACACGGGCGACGCCACATAGACGGCGTCCGCCTCACCCGACGCCAGCGCCGCGCCCAAATCGGTGAAGACCTGCACCCCGTAGCGCGCGGCCTTCGCCGGGTCGCGCGTGACAATTCCCCAAAGCTCGCTGCGCTTTTCAGCGAGCAGAGCAGGGATCACCCGCTTCGTGGTGATATCGCCAATGCCGATGACCAGCCACTTCAACATGCCCGTCTTCACCAAGGATTCCGAGGTAGTGAGTCAATTTGATGTCGAGGCGGCGGCGCCTGTCCCGATCTTATCGGGACGCCGCCATGTGGTCCGTCGGTTGACGGATAAACTCGCCTCTACTCCCCGGATCAATTATAAGTACACTCCCGCGCCGCGTCCGCCATGACCTGAATATTTTCGGGCGGCGTGTCAAAGAAGTGGTCGCAAGGAGCGCAGATGTACCCCCCCTCCGTCCCCACTTTTTCAAAGAGCGTGTGTACTGCTTCCCGAATCTTGGCGGGCGGCCCGGAGGTCAGCACATTGAACTGGTCGATTCCGCCGATCATGGCGAGCCGGCCGGCCAATTTCCGCTTGAGTTCCCAGGGCTCCTGATTTCCCCCAATGCTGGGCGGGGCCAGTGTTTCCGAGGCATCGGCGCGGTTGGCGACGATCAACTCCTCGATTCCCCGCGTCCCGCCGCACGTGTGATAGACCACCGTGAAGCCCAAATCGTGCAGGGCGTCGTGCATCTTGCCGTCGTACGGCGTGCAGAACTCACGGTGCAAGGAAGGCGAGATCACCGTGGAGGAGCCTGCCCCGCCCCCGGTTTCCACCAGGTCAAATTTCGCTCCCTTCATCGATTCGATAAATCGCAGTTTCTTATTGAGAAGAATCGTCAGGAGGCGATGGACCCAATCCGGATTATCGATGCAACGCATGATGAGCTCCGTGACGTCCATCAAACAGCAGGCGTGCTGCCAACACCCGGCTTGGTCGCCCCAGACGAAGCCGCGAACGATGCCCTTATCCCCCACCTCGTCGTAGACGGCCTGGACAGCGGCCACGTCAAGTTTTCCCACCGGCATGTACTTGTCGAGGAGCTCGATGTCTTCATCACGCTTGATGATGTACTCGGTGATCCAGGTGGTCTTGCGATCGCCGCGGGTTTTGTAAGTCAAGACACCGCCGGGGGTCTGGATAACATGATGGGTGACGCGATTGTCGGGATCGCTGCTAACGCGCGTGAAGTCGTCGCGCCATTCGGGAGTGGAGTGCTTGGTGAAGTCGCAATCCACCAGGGCGGTCTGGCCGACGTCACCGAAATATTGAATTTGGGCGTCCATGCCAAACTTTTGAAACGCTTCCAGCGCTGAAATTCCGTTGAGGTAGTTATCAAGATGAAACGCCTGCCATTGATGAACTGAAATCGGCAGGCGGTCCGGCTTCTCCTTGCGAAGAGCCGTCATGAGCCTTTCTTTGGGAACCATGCAAATCTCCCTTCCAGCGTAACCGATCAGGCTGCCCGCGAACTGACATCAGCTTCCTCATTCGTGGCAGCGGTGATCGGGACCAATAGCCCAAGGGGCCACGAGCGGGCTTCCCCCACTCCCGCCCTACCAGAGCTTCGCGGCTTCCCTGCGAACCGTTCCCTGCGTTGCAACGGACCAGTCATCGCTACGGAACGGCGGCGCCGGCAGACCCACCTTGTTATAGAGATTGCACTTGGGATCGTTGGCCCAGGCGTACCGCGCGGCCACGGGCTTCGGAACGTGCGGACTGGACAGCATCACCTCGGTGCCCGCAATCTTAGCTTCCGCGGGGAAGAATTGCTGATCCTGCCCGGCGACCTCAAATCCTAATAAGCTCCAACCGCGGACCACCAACCCCCCAGCGACATGAGTGAATCGCAGACGCAGGGTTCCTTTGTCCGCACGCAGGGATTTGAAGGTCGGCCCCTGGTACTCGATCTTCCGGCCATAGGCGATGCCTTCCGCTGCCAGAGCCAGACGCCGACCCACTTCTTGCTTGTTCTTGGGATGAATGTCATGGGGCTCGCCGATGTCGATGGCCACGGCCATTCCAGTTTTCGGTAACGCCAAGGTTTTTTCCTGCGATTCCCTCAACACAGGCCAGGTATCCGAGGTCTGACCACCCACACTGAAGCTGGCCAGTTGAACAAAGAGAAACGGGAAGTCTCCCTCACCCCAGGAGCTTCGCCATTGTTGAATCATCGTCGAGAAGACCTTCCGGTATTGGTAACCAAAAGGCGCGTTCGATTCACCCTGATACCAAATGGCTCCCGCGATCGCATAAGGCGTAAGGGGCGCCATCATGCCGTTCCACAACCCGGCATCGCGCCAAGGATGGCTGCGGGGATCTTTGGGAGTGTCGGGAAAGGGCAGGGCGGCTTTACCATTGGCCTCGGCCTCTTCCGCGGTCGTCTCCCATTCTCCCAGCTTCTGCCGGTACTGTTCGAGCACGTGAGGGAATTCGGCAATTCTCTGCCGCCAGGAATCCGCCACGACCTTCAAGTCGGGGTCCGCTTCCAAGGCCTCATCGCTTGTCCAGGCCTCGGCCTCCGTCCCGCCCCAGGAGGAGTCAATCATTCCCACGGGGAATTTCATGGTCCGGTTCAAATCCCGGCCGAAGAAGTAGCCCACCGCGGAAAAACTCCCCACCGTCGCGGGGCTTGCCACCACCCACTGGCCCTGCACGTCGCTTTGCGGTTTCCCCGCCACCGCCTTCTTCACGATGAAGAGGCGCAGCAGCGGATAATGGGCCGCCGCCACTTCTTGCTCCGCGTTCTTCACACCACCGAATACGCCGTGGTTCCACACGGCAAACTCCATGTTTGACTGGCCAGAGCACACCCACACTTCGCCCACTAGCACGTTGTGAATGGTCAGGGTGTTTTTTCCCGCCACCGTCATTTCCCACGGCCCGCCCTTCTTCAGCGGCCCCAACTCCACCTTCCACTGTCCATGGGAATCAGCGGTGGCCGTCTCCTTTTGTTCCCCCAGGCTCACCGTGACTTGCTCGCCCGCGTCGGCCGCTCCCCAAATTGCCACCTGCCGGCCTTGTTGCAACACCATGTTGTCGCTGATCAGCGCCGGCAACCTGACGTCAGCGGCCGCCGCCGCAGCGCCGATCAGTATCGAGAGAACAACCCACGGAAGCCGCTGCCAGTAGATTTTCCAAGTGTGCGCACCCCCGCATGCATCCGTACGATTCCTTTTCGATCCGTTTCTCATGGAGACCACCTTTCCGATAAGTTGAGCGGAATCCTCCGCTGGGATTGCGGGGCAGATACTAACACCGCCTCCCCTTCGAGGCCAGAAATTCTCGCAGTGGGTCAATCTGATATTGTAGCGGCGAGTTTATCCGTCAACTGACGGACCAAATGGCGGCGTCCCGATAAGATCGGGACAGGCGCCGCCGCCTCTACATCAAATTAACACACTGCCAGAAATTCTCGCGGAAGAAATACTTCCTTGACAAGATTTGCCGATCGGCAGTAAATGGGGCTCGCGTGGTTCAGGCAATACTTTACAAGAATTGCAGGCAGGCATAAGCTTCATCCTCCAGGAAATCGTCCGCCTGAAAGAGAACAGAACAATTGAGTGAGGGCTTCACTTTGAAAAAGATATCTCGACGGGGTTTTATGGCGGCAGTTCCCGCACTCGGCGCGGCGCCAAAGCTGGCGGCCGGAGCGGGTGCTGCGGCGCTGTCCAGCGCCGGCGGCCGGCAGGCATTTTCAGCGAAACTCCAGGCCGCGGTCTTCACCTGCGATATAACGCCTGCCCTGGGAAGTCCCCTGCCGGAGTGCAAGCCTCCGGTGGCCGCCAGCGCGGATATCCCTTTGCTGGCGAAGGGTGTTGTGATCTCCGACGGAAGCACGCGGTACGTCCTCTGCTCCCTCGACTATTGCGAGCTGCGCACGGGGGCGCATGACCTGTTCCGTCGAGCCATTGCGAATGCTCTGGCTGTGAACGAATTGCAGATCGAGGTGCACTGCATCCACCCGCATGACGCCCCCCTTTACGACACCCATGCTGAACTCCTTGTGGAAATGGTGCCGTCACCACCCCACACGACGGATTTGGCGTTTATTGCCATCGCGTCGGAGCGCGTGGCTTCCGCCGCGCGTGAGGCTTTAGAGAAGCTGCAACCCCTGACCCACGTCGCCTGCGGCAAGGGCAAAGTGGAAAAATTCGCCTCCAATCGGCGCGTCCCCCTGCCCGACGGGAAAATCGGGGTCCGCTTGAGCCACTGCAACGATCCGGTGCTGATTGCCGCGCCGGAAGGTTTGATCGATCCCTGGATGCGCACCCTCACGCTCTTCAACCGGCAGCATCCCATCGCCCGGCTGCACTACTACGCCTCGCATCCCCAGAGCTATTATGGCCAGGGCCACATGAATCCCGACACGCCGGGGATAGCTCGCGAACGCTTGGACAAAGAAGAGGGGATACCCCAAATCTATTTCAACGGCTGTGCCGGAAACGTCGCGGCGGGGAAATACAACGATGGGTCGCACGAGATGCGCAGCGTACTCGCCAACCGTTTGTACGACGGCATGAAAGCCGCCATCGCCGCCACCGGGACACCCCAGCCCGCGACCCTTACCTGGAAAATCGCTGACGTACGGTTCCCGCCGCGCCAAGAAGCGGACTTCTCCGAGGAGCATTTCCGCACGGTGTTGGCTGATCCCGCGCAAACTTACCCTGTGCGCATGTCGGCTGCGATCGCGCTGGCGTGGTACAATCGGCTCAAGATTAAGCCCACTGTGGATGTCACCTCCTACCGGCTTGGACCCGTTACAATTCTGCACCTTCCCGGTGAGGCTTTTGTGGAATACCAGCTCTTCGCGCAGAGCGTGCGCCCGGACGAGTTCGTCGCCGTCGCCGCCTATGGCGAGCTCGGCACCGGCTACATCTGTACGGATAAGGCCTTCGCGGAGGGGGGATATGAGCCCACAGAATCCTTTGTCGGCCCACCCACGGAAACGCTGCTGAAAGCTTCCATCCGCGAAGTGTTGAAGGACAGTGCATAGGGAATAGTGAATAGTAAATGGTAAATGGTGAATAGTGATCAGTGGCTGGTGGCTGGTGGCAAGCTGCGGCAGGCCAACCACTGTGCGCGGTTGACGATTCACTATTCACCATTTACTATTTACTATTCTCTGTCCACTGCCCCAAGGAGGAATAATGCTCCGTCGCTTGTTATGCGTAGCGCACGGCCTGTTGCCGCTGGCCGCCATCGCGCTTTTGCTTCCCCTGAGCGGCTTTTCGCAAGCAGATTCGAATGAGCCGATCAAAGTTGGAATCATCGGCCTGGATACCTCGCACGTGATCGCGTTCACAAAAGCCCTGAACGATCCCTCCGACAAAGACCACGTGGCGGGCCTCCGGGTGGTTGCTGCGTACAAGGGAGGTAGCCCTGACGTTGAAAGCAGTTGGAGCCGTGTGGACCAATATACAGCGGAATTGCGCGACAAGTGGCAAGTCGAAATTGTAAATGACATTCCCACCCTGTGCAGCAAAGTCGATGCGGTGCTGCTGGAGAGTGTGGACGGGCGGCCGCATTTGGAGCAAGTGAAACCGGTCTTCGCTGCGCACAAACCCGTGTTCATCGACAAGCCAATGGCCGGCAGTTATAAAGACGCCAAGGAAATTGCCGCGTTGGGCAAAGCGGCGGGTGTGCCGTGGTTCACCGCCTCCAGCCTGCGCTTTTGGAGCGAAACCGAACGATTGAAGAACCCCGAGGGCATTGGTCACGTGCTGGCCTTTGACGTTCTGGGACCCACGATCAGGGAACCGCATGTCCCCTCCCTGTTTTGGTACGGCGTTCATGCCGTCGAGATGCTTTACCAGCTCATGGGGCCGGGATGCGAATCTGTCACCATGCAAAGCTCGGGAAACCAGGACGTGGTGGTGGGAAAGTGGAAGGATGGGCGGCTGGGAGTGGTGCGAGGGTTCAGCAGTGGGCTCTATGCTTTTTCGATTACCGTATACGGGGATAAGGGCGTTCTGCACTCGGAACAAAAACCCGAGGGCTACGGCACGCTGCTGGTGGAGATTGCTAAGTTCTTTAAGACCCATGTCGCGCCCGTAGACCCCAACGAATCCCTCGAGGTACTCGCGTTTATGGAGGCTGCCGACTTGAGTAAATCCCGTGGCGGAGTGGCCGTTCCGCTCAGTGAAATCATGCAGTGAATGAAACCGCGACCCTTCGCACCGCGGAGGCGCGGAGGCGCAGAGGTATGAAAACAAAAAGGCATTCTCTCTGCGTCTCAGCGCCTCTGCGGTAAAGCTGGAATTCCCAGACAACAAACAAGGAGCAAAAGGTGATGCATATGACAGGATGGACCGTTCCGGCAAATCTTAAGCGCGCGCGTTGGGTAATCGTTCCACTCCTGGCTTTCGGACTCACCTGCTTGGCGCTGGTGGGCAGCCAACAACCTGCGCCGCAGAAGCTGCCGGCGAATCCCTCTGGCCATGGGCGGCTGCTGGCACGCATTTACAACTCGGGCTTCGACCTTGCCCACGACAGTTACAACGGGATCAGTTCGGCCAGCGATGGAAAAATTTATTACGTGCTTTCGTCGCAAACCATCGACGTCGGCGCCCAAATCTACTTATTCGATCCCGTCACGGAAAAGATTCGGCGCCTCGGCGACCTGACCGAAGTGTGCGGGGAAAAAGGGCTGAAGGCTATCCCGCAGAACAAGTCGCACGTGCGCTTCTGGGAATCAAACGGGAAACTCTACTTTGCAGCTCACATCGGATATTACACAATTAAGAATGGTATGGAGACCATGGGGGTCCCGCCGCCCGGCTATAAACCCTACCCCGGCGGCCATTTCCTTTCTTACGACCTGGCCACCGGCAAGTTCGAAAACCTGGCCCTCGCCCCGCACGGCGAGGGGATCATTGCCATGACCATGGATCCCGCACGCGGCCGCCTTTACGGTATAACTTGGCCTACGGGCTACTTCCTCCGCTTCGACCTGCACACGAAAGAACTCAAGGACCTGGGCCTGTATTCCGAATTGGGCGAAAGCGTTAGGGGACCGCAATACCGCACCCTTTGCCGCTCCCTCGCGGTCGACCCGCGCGATGGGTCGGTCTACTTTACGACCGCCGATGGGTATATACTACGCTATAGGTATGACCGAGATGCGGTCGAAAAGGTCGAGGGAGAGGACCTGCGCAAGGATTACTTCGGTGTGTATGACCCGACCTCTTCCGGATCCATGGGGTACAACTGGAGGCAGGTCGTCTGGTATGCGCCCGAGAACCTGATTTACGGAGTCCACGGGAACTCGGGATACTTGTTCCGCTTCGACCCGCGCACTCCCCGCGTGGAGGTGCTGGACCGCATCACATCACTACCTTCGCAGCGCAGCGGGATGTATGATGAGTTCAGTTATGGGTACCTGGGGTTCATCCTCGGCCCGGATGGAAAGACCTTGTATTACCTGACCGGTGGACCTATTTATCGTGGCGGAAAGAGGGTAGCAGGAAAAAGCATAGCGCAGAAGGGTGAATCGAAGGGGGAGGAAGATCTGCACCTCATCACGTATTACATTCCGACCGGGAAGTACATCGACCACGGGGCTATTTTTTTCCCCGACGGCCAGAGACCCAAAGAGGTCAATTCCATCGCGGTGGGGAAGGACACCTCCGTGTACGCCCTCGCCGCCGTCACCCAGAACGGGCACAATCGGACCGATTTAATGAGGATTCCCGGACCTATTGCGAGCCACTAACGCGGAAAGAGGGAAAGTCGAAAGTCGAAAATCGAAACTCGAAAGTCGCACCGATTTTCGAATTTCGAGTTTCGAGCTTCGTCAGTGCCCGTTCAAGGAGGCTTCATCATGAAGAAGGAAGAAATCGAAGGAAGACCGAAAGAAGGCCGCAGGAATTTTCTTCAGGCCGGCGGCATGGCTTTGTTAGGTCTCGCCATGCCGGAGACGCTGGGCGCCAAGCCCCGCGCGGCGGAATCTCTGGCCTTGTTGGGGGGCGCGAAGACGGTCAACTTTCCCGCCGATAAACTCGAGGCCCTCACCCGCTGGCCACGCTATGGGCAGGCGGAAAAGGATGCTCTTCACCGCCTGATCGACACTGACAAATTCTATGAAGAACTGCCCCTCTTCGAGAAGGAGTGGCAGGAGTATACCGGAATCCCCTACCTCCGGGCGCACATGAATGGCTCATCGGCCATCACCAGCATGTTCTTCGCTATCGATCTGGAACCGGGCAGCGAAATCATGGTGCCCTCTTATGATTTCCCCACGGACTGCCTGGCCATGCGTTTTTTTAGCTATGTCCCCATCTTCATCGATATCCATCCCGCCACGGGGTGCTTTGACCTGGAAGATGCCCGGCGCAAATTCACCAGCCGGACCCGGGCAGTGTTCCCGATGCATTCCTGGGGGATGCCTTGCGATATGGATCGCATCCGCGACTTCGCTAAGGAGAAAGGTTTGATTGTCCTCGAGGACGCTGCCCACGCGCACGGCGCGAGCCTGCAAGGCAAGAAGACGGGAACCTTGGGCGACCTGGCCATATTCAGTTTTCAGGCCAGCAAAGTCTTGCCCACGGTCGAGGGCGGCATGGGAATGTATCACACGCGCTTGCACTATGAGCGCGCTACAGCCTTCGGCGAATACACGGCGCCGGAGAAGTTCCCCCCCGACAGCCCCATCCATCGCTACTACGGAACCGGGTTTGGCCAGAAGTTACGCATGCACCCCTTTTCCGCCGCGGTCGGCCGCATGCAATTGCGCACGATGGATGCCACCAGCGCCCTGGTGGAAAAGAACGTCCGCCGCCTGAATGATCCCCTGATCCAGTTACCCGGACTGCGTGAGCCCCGTTGCCGTCCCGACGCGAAACGCGCCTATTATTACGCCAACATGCTGCTGCTCGACTCCGCCAAAGCCGGCTTCTCTCGAGAAGCCCTGGCGAAAGCTCTGAAGGCGGAGGGTGTCCACGTTTCCACCTGGGTTTACCCCGAACAGCATAAGTTGACGATTTACTCGGAACCCCAGTGGTGGCACCATCCCCCGGTGATTCCCACTTCCATGCCGGGCAATGATTTCATTAACAACCAACACATCTTCCTGCCGCTCCTTTACGGCGAGGCCGACGAAGTGATCGATCAGTACGTCAAGGCCTTTCAGAAGATTTGGGCGCACCGGTCGGAGCTTGCTTGAAGAGCAGGTATCAGGTGCCAGGTGTCAGGTGTCAGGTGTTAGCTGCCGAGTGCTGAGTGTTGGGCGCGGCAATAAAGGCCGGTGTAGCGCGGACCTGTTTTGTAGGTCCGCGGCTCGTCCCCGATGGGCAAGGAAAAGCCGCGGACCTACAAAACAGGTCCGCGCTACACCGGCTTCGCCCAAAAGGCGGGCTCAGATTGACAGCGCCTACGCGGATTACGCGTGATGGGCCTATGTTCAACAGACTACTTGGCTCGTTCCTGTTCGTTGCTGCGTTGGGTCTGTGCATTCAGCAACCCTCCGGCCAGCAGCCCATTCACACTGACAAGCAAAACCTGCTGATCTACTATGACGGTGCAGGGGCCTCTCATCGCGTCAAGACTGTTGCGGATTGGGAAATCCGCCGCGCGCAAATCCTCCACAACATGCAACTGGTCATGGGGCCGCTGCCCGCGCCCTCGAGTGCACCCCTGGATGTCCAAATCGAAAGCACCGTGGAACTGGCCACCGCGCGCCGCCAGAAGATCACGTATCTTGGCGCGGACGGCGACCCCGTGCCCGCTTATCTCTTCATCCCCAAATTGCGCAAAGGGGTGAAGGCGCCGGGAATCCTCTGCCTCCACGAAACAACTGCTGTGGGAATGGGAAGTCCCGCCGGATTGGGAGGTAGACCCAACCGCCACTATGCCCTGGAGCTGGCGGAGCGCGGGTTCGTTACCATAGCGCCGGATTACCCCAACTTCGGCGATTACCATTTCGACCCTTACGCGCATGGTTATGCCAGCGCCACCATGAAAGGCATTTCCAACCACCGGCGCGCGGTCGATCTCCTTCAGTCTCTGCCGGAGGTCAATCCTGACCAAATCGGCGTGATCGGCCATTCGCTGGGCGGGCACAACTCTATTTTCGTGGCGGTTTTCGATGACCGCATCAAGGCCATCGTATCCAGTTGCGGGTTCACGTCATTTGAAAAATACTATGGTGGGAACCTCGCCGGCTGGAGCCATAAGGGATATATGCCCCGCATTGCCGAGGTCTACCACAAAAATCCGGCGGAGATGCCCTTCGATTTCACCGAGGTGCTGGCAGCGCTGGCGCCGCGGCCGGTCTTCATCAACGCCCCCGTCGGTGACGATAACTTCGAGGTCTCAGGCGTAAGGGGTTGCGTGGCCGCTGCCCTTCCTGTGTATCGAAATATCTACAAGGCGGCGCACAATCTGCAAGTGGTCTATCCACCCGGTGGTCACGATTTTCCGCCCCAGGCCCGCGAAGCAGCGTACAAGTTCCTGGCGCGGGCACTCAAATCGTCACACTGACGCCGCCTGTCATCCTGAGAGTTTGTGACTTTTTTAAATTCGCGCATAAGTAGGGATTGAAAACAAAAGACCTAAGCACCCGAAAATGGCCTACAGATCAAAAAAGTCACAACCTCTGGGCGCAGCGAAGGATCTGAATTTGTCCTTACTGGCAAAGACAACTACAGATCCTTCGTCCCGACCAAACCGGGACTCAGGATGACAGGGACGTTACGTTGCCGCCCTGAATCACCGGCGGTCACGTCACACTGTCATCCTGAGCGTAACCCTGCAATGGCGCGCGCCGCGACTCTGGTAAACGTCGAGGGGTTCGTATCTGCCTTCCCTGGCCGTTAGGGCGTGGGGCCAATGCGGCTTTCCACGCGGAACAGCTTGTAGTCGGAATAACTATGGATGTTGCGGTAGTGCTGCCTGTACTTTTCACCCACTGGCGGGTTCTCAACAGTAATCCCTTGACGGGTACCACCCGTAAACCCGGCGGCCGGCTTCAGCACGTTTACGGACAGCCACGCATCCACAACGACTTTGTCAGGCAGCATGACCGCCCCGGCAACCCCGGGAAGTTGCACGGGGGCATAGTCGATCCGGGTGGTTTCTCTCTGCAAGCTCGTGTGGGGCGGCGGCGACAGCAGATCGGTTTCGAGGCGCATGATTCCGTGGGTGCGGTGGTCGATCCACGCCAGCCCCTGAAACAGAAGCGGGATCCTGCGCTTGCCATCGTAGAGATTGGCGAGGCGTAGGTTCCCCTCCGGGATTTGCGCAAAACCCACCACGTCAGTTTCCTGCTCACCCAGCATCTGTCGGCCAAAATAGCGGTAACGACAGGCCGCCTGATTGTGTGGGTCGAAGTACAGCAGGGAAAGCGTGAAGCCGGAAGTCAGGGGGTGCGAACCCTGGAGCCCGTTGTAGTCGATCTCGTTCCCCTGGGGGTCGGTCCGGTACTCCGCAAAAGTCTCCCCGCCCGCCGTTGGCCTTCGCATCAGCAAATAGCGGAATTTCTGCGAAGACAAGTCCTTAGACGATGGGCTGTCCACCTGCCACTGAATGGATTCCGTGGCGGTGACATTCGGAAGATTTTCAATGAAAGCCGCCACGCGCTCGCCCGCTTCCTGCAAGATCTTTGCAAGGTTCCCCTGGCTCCCCGCCGGCTGTAAGCCCTTGAGTTCCCTTCTGCCGCGAATCTCCTTGGGCGTCCAGTCGATGACGGTGTGGGCCTTCCGGTAGACTTGGAGCTCTTCAGGGGTCAACGTCGGTGGCGCCGTTTGCGGCGCCTGCGCAAACGTAGTGCGGAGAATGAGGAGGACAGCGAGGAGTGCAACTGCGTCAGCGGCTATCGCCAGCTTTGGCCTCATTGCGAGCGCCTCCCCTAGCTTTGGCATCGTTATCCCGTAATGACAATTTATCATTACTGTATGCTAGCCAGTAATTTCCTAATAGCGCCAGCGCCGAGGGTTGTCAAGTTGAAGTTCGCGTCGGCCAAGAAGCGCGGTTTCATGCGCGGGGACTCGGCATGGAACGGCGCGCCGCTTCCAGCTTTGCATACAGGGCCGGGTTTTTGCGGCGAGCCTCTTCGCGCATCCACTTGAAGTCCGCCCGCCCCTTTTGAAGATAGACGTCAATCGATTGCTGGTGTGCCAAGTAAAACGCGATGGCGCCGTACGCTTGCTCCAACCTGAGCGCCGGAAATGACTCGACGATACCCTCCGGGGACTCGCCGCGCAGAAAGGCGTACACGACAGAATCGAGCGAAACCCGAGTCCCGGAATCGAAGTAGCCACCATGGCGTTGTTCAAGGTACTGATTTTTCATCCCAAGCCTCTTGCTTGTACTAAAACCCGCCATGGGCAAGCGGACACGTGAATGCGTAGCTTCCTGAGCCGACCTCGTACACGGACGCATCGTTTTCCATACGCAGGAACTTGACTCCGTCCGCGTGGCCCGCGGGTTTGCCATTTTCGCGCACGGTTTCGGCGTCTTTCGCCGGCACGTAGACGGTCGCCGCGGCGTTGGGTGGCACAACAATGCTCCAGTGAAACTGCCCTCTCTCGGTCTGCCAACTGCTGGCAATCTTACCCTGCGGCGAATCGAGCGAGGCTTTGGCGAAGGTCAGCCCAGGGACCACCCGAGGATGCATCACGATGCTCTTGAAACCCGGATGCTCCGGGTCGTAGTTGATGCCGGCCAAGCTCTGATAAAACCACGCCTCGAGGTCGCCGGTCTGAATCAGCAGGGCTTCGCTATTCATGCCGGGGTCGCGTGTGTCCATATCGTAGCGTTCCCAAATGGTCGTGGCGCCTTTGGCGATCATATAGCCCCAGCTCGGCCTCTTCGTGCGCGTGGCAATAGTCAATGCCACGTCGGCGTGCCCCGTTTCCGTAAGCACCTCCATCAGCCACTGCATCCCCAGCAGGCCCACCGTGGTGTATCCATGATGCTGGATCATGATGTCATCCACCAGATTCTGGATAACCCTGGGGCGAGACTCTTCGGGGACCAGTCCAAACGCCAGCGGCAGCACGTAGGAGGCCTGGGTAGCGCCTTCGTACTGGGCAGTCTGGGGATTGAACAATCGCCGGTTGAAGCCTTCGCGAATCTTGGCGGCCTGGTCCGTGTAATGCTTTTCATCTTCGGTCTTGCCCAACCGCTGCGCCGCCCGTGCCATGAGTTTGACGTTCAGGTAGCAGTAGGCCGTGCCGATCAGGGGCCGGCTGGTGGCGCCGCGGTCCTTACCCTTCCCGTCCATGGAGGCGGCGTCGCACCAGTCTCCGTATTCCGTTTTGTCGACGGTGTAATCCGCTTTCAGTTGGCGGGCGCAGTAATCCACCCACTTTTTCATGGGCTCGTAATTCCCTTCCAGGATGCGCCGGTCGCCATAGAACGAGTAATACCAATCCGGAATGATGGTAAGAACGCTGGGCCATGCAATGTCACCGCTGTAGTACACCCAATAGTCGGGAGAAACATCGGACTGCTTGCCGTCGGGCCGCTGGTCCAGGAAGACATCGTTAATCCACTTGTCGTAGAACGCGGCCACGTTGAAGTTGAAGGCTTCTCCTTCCCCGTCCTTTGACGGGTCGCCGGTCCAGCCCTGGCGTTCGTCGCGGTCGGGATCAAGCGGGACGCCGTTGCGCAGGAACATGCGCTCCCCCCACCGCACGTTGCGATAAACCTGGTTCAGCAGCGGAATGGAGCACTCGAAGGAACCAACCGGATCGAGGTTGTTCTCCACCACGAGTCCGGTGAACTGATCGGCGGTGACTTTCCCCGGCAGGCCGGTCACTTCCACGCGGCGGAATCCCTGCCCGCGAAATCGCGGGCTCCACGTCTCCACCCCGACGCCTTTGAAAATGTAGGTGTCCGTCGCCAGCGCGCTGCGGTTGTCTTGGGAGCGCAGCGAGCCATCAGGGTTAAGACTGTAAGCTTGCCGCATCTTCACCACGGTGCCGGCGGGAGCAGACGCGCGCAAGCAGACTTGGCCATAGAAATTTTGTCCGAAATCCACCAAGTAGGTTCCCGGCTTGGTTTGACGGATGGACACAGCCTTGAGCACCTGGGTGATGCGGGTCGGTTCCAGCATTTGGGCTTGCAGGCGTCCGCCGGGCGAGTCCATCAGGTCCACCTTTTGCCAGCGCGTGTCGTTGAATCCCGGCTGGTCCCAGCCCACCATTTCATTGCGGGCGTCGTATTCCTCGCCATCGTATTCGTTGTTCGTGCGCGTCGGGCCGTCCGCCGTGACCTTCCAGTCGCCGTCGCTCGCCACCCGCTGGCGCGTGCCATCAGCGTATTCAATTTCGAGTTGAAGCAGCAACCTCGGGTAGCCATAAGTCTTGAATCTTACGGGATGCTCGTTGCCCCCCCTGGGGGCGAAGAATCTCCCGTTGCCCAGAACCGCGCCCAGGGCGTTCTTGCCGGGCTTGAGTTGACGGGTCACGTCAAACGTGACGTAGAGGATTAGCTTGGAATACTCGGTAAGGGCGGGATCCATGATGTGATCCCCCACCCTGCCACCGTTCAGGTAAAGGTCAAAGAACCCCAGGCCGGTCACGTATACCGTGGCGCGACGGATCGGCTTGGGGGCTTCGAACTCCCGCCGCAACATGCGCGCAGGAAGGTGCGTGCGCGCGTGATCGCTGGGTAGCGTCTGGTCCCCGCTGTTCAAGCCGATCCACTTCGCGTCCCAGTCGCTCGACTGAAGCAATCCCATGCTCCACAGAGCAGGTTCGCTCCACGCAGAAGCCTTGCCATCCTGGTCCCAGATTCGCACCTTCCACCAGCACGACTGACGCGATTCCAGAGCCTTGCCGATGTAGGTAACGTGGTTACTCTGGTCGGAGTTGACTTTGCCGGAATCCCATAGGTCAGCCTTGCCGCCGCGCAGCGCTTGTTCCGTCGAGGCGACCTGAATCTGGAAAGCCGTCTGTCGCAGACTGCGCCCGGCAGGCGGAGCAGCTTGCAACTTCCAACTGAGCCGGGGAGTGGTGCGGTCGATGCCGAGAGGGTTTTTGAGGTACTCGCAACGCAGGTCCACGGGGTGTAATACCGATTCCGCGGCCAGAGATTGCGAGAAAAATGTCGAGGCAATGATCAATAGAGACGATAGGGTGCGTTTCATGCGCGCCAGTGTACCTGATTTCCATGGCCACGGCTATTGAAGCAGCGAGAAACGGAAACAAATTTTCCGAATCATGTGACGAGCGGGGAGATAATTTGGATTTACTTCCCTCGCCCCCTTGGGGGAGAGGGTGCCCGAGGGACGAGGGCGGGTGAGGGGGTCAGCACTTAGATGAACGCGCTGAATCAAATTTGAATTAGGCAGCACGGCTTTGACCCCCTCACCCGGCCCGCCCCGGCTGGAGAAAGCGCCGGTGGCGGTCCACCCTCTCCCCCAAGGGGGCGAGGATAGCAAGTTCGTATCGAAACGACGATTTCCCTTAAAGGGGAGAGGTTTGTAAATTCAAATTAACAACCCCCTCGGTCGCCGCGGCGATAGTTCTACCCCTCAAGGCTCGGGGCATGACCCCCCAAGAATTGTTAAAGGTATGAAACCCCGCAACGGACAGGTACGTCTGATTTAAGGAAGGCAATTGCTGGTGGAAGGTAGCTACACGCGCAGGAGCAACACGCTACCGTGGGCTTCCAAAAATCACTTTTGCCCCCTTGAAGCAATCACCCCTCCACAGGCTTCGGGGGAGCCAAGGCCTTTTGTGCAGCGCCGGGCCGTCAAGCCGTGGCGCTATTTGAGGAGACAGAATGAAATTCCGGATCTTTGGAGCACGAGCGCCCCTCGCGGAATTGCTGCTCCTTTCGTTGCTTTCCCCAGGATTTCTGCTTGCGCAAGCTCCCTCCGGCGCGGTTCACGGCCAGATTTCGGACCCCTCGGGCGCCGGCGTCCCCAGCGCCAGGGTGGCCGCGGTATCTTCCACCGGGCAAGCCAAACCGGGCGTGGTTCATGCGGATGGAACATACGATATCAAAGGCCTGGCCCCCGGAACCTATACAGTCAGAGCCCGCGCCAAGGGCTTTGCAATTTTTGAGCAGCAGAACGTCCAGGTGTCCGCCGGCACGACGGGCAAAGTTGACATCGCTCTCAAGATCGCCGAGGAAGTGGAAAAGGTGGAGGTCACCGAGGAAACCACCAAGGTAAGCGTCAATCCCGAGGATAACGCCAGCGCCATCGTGATCAAGGGAGAGGATCTGCAAGCGCTCTCGGACGACCCGGATGAATTGCAGTCGGAACTGGAAGCTCTGGCGGGGCCCTCCGCGGGACCCAATGGCGGCCAGATTTACGTGGATGGATTCACCGCCGGCCAACTGCCCCCCAAAGCGGACATCCTGGAAATCCGCATCAATTCGAATCCCTTCTCCGCGGAATATGACAAGCTGGGCTATGGGCGCATCGAAATCACCACCCGGCCGGGCTCCAGCAAATTCCACGGCCAGGTGATGGGCGATATCAACGCCTCGCCTTTCAACACGCGGAACCCTTTCGCCGGGCAGGAACCGGGGTATCACACGGATTTCTTCAACGCCAGCATCGGAGGTCCACTCGGCAAGAAGGCCTCTTTTTTCTTCACCCTCTTTCGCCGTGACATTGGCGACGACGCCGTCGTGTCCGCGTTTGTTCTCAACCCCACCACTCTCGCCGAAACTTCGCTAAGCCAAGCCGTCGCCAGTCCTCATTCCTTAACCAA
>Ga0187849_1001802_pt1 | contig 21925 bp, 17 predicted proteins | sample June2016WEW_4_10_2_FD_132412 | JGI IMG/M metagenome (GOLD analysis project Ga0187849, IMG submission 132412) | Peatland microbial communities from SPRUCE experiment site at the Marcell Experimental Forest, Minnesota, USA - June2016WEW_4_100 | ecosystem: Environmental > Terrestrial > Soil >...
CCTCTGGTCTGCCGGTTAGCCGGGCCTCTGGCCCGGTGTTCCGACCGCACCAGGTTCACGGAGCCGGAGGCTCCGTGAACTGGCAGACCGGAGGTCTGCCCCACACCTGAACAGTTACGATTTCGCTTTCTCTTCAAATCGTCTCCGGCGACGGCATCAAATGCGCCGTCAGAATCCCAATCCCTTCTTCCTGGCGGGGCACGGTTGATTTGGCCCTATCCGCGGAAATAGAGGTAAGCGCCGAGGATGAAGGCCAGGACGACCAGGGAGGCGAGGACCTCGGGGGCGCCCCAACTGGCCCGCGTGCCGGCTCGGTCCTCGTCCGTAGCGGTCGCGAAAGTCAGGCCCTTCATTCTCCCGTAGTCCGGCTCGGCAGTAGCATAGCTGACCACCACCATCACAATGGCTGAGACCAGGGTGATCAAAATGCTGAAGTATTGGAAGTTAATGTTGTTGATGATCCAGAGCAGCGAGCCCTCGGTGTAGTGGAAGTCTTTGCTCAAGGTCGCCGGTGTGTCCACCAACATGCGGAAGAGGCCAAGCAGGAAGCCGACCACCATGGCCCAGAGGCAGCCTTTGGCGTTGAGCCGTTTCCAGAAGACACCGAAGAAAAAGACGACGAAGATGGGCGGCGCCAGGTAGCCCTGGACGGCTTGCAGGTATTCATAGAGGCCCCTGGCGCCTTTGACAACTGGGATCCAGGCCATGGCGATGAGGACCATGATGCCGGTGGCGATGCGGCCCATGCGCACGATCTCGTGCTGGGAGGCCCGTGGGCGGAGCTTCTCGTAAATATCCACCGTGAAGAGCGTCGAGCAGGCGTTGAACACGCCCGCCAGCGAACCCATCAGGGCGGAGAGCAACCCGGCCACCACGATGCCGCGCAGCCCCGGCGGCAACAGGTGCCGGACCAGCATCGGGAAGGCGCTTTGGGCGCTGGCGGTCGCATGACCGGTTTGGGCATCGTAGATGCCGGCCAGGCCGGGGACCTTGCCGCTCTTGGCCAGGGCAAAGCAAATCAGGCCGGGAATGATAAACAGATAGACGGGGAACAGTTTGAGAAAGGAGGCGAAAATGCTGCCGCGCCGGGCGGTTTGCTCGTTGGGCGCTCCCAACGCGCGCTGGACGATGTATTGGTCGGTGCACCAGTACCAGAGTCCGATGACCGGCGCGCAGATGGCCATGCCCAGCCAGGGGAAATTGGTGTTGAAATACCAGGCAATCCGCGCCGGCTCTTTCACCGGCGCCCAGGTGCCTTCCATCCCCGCCGGGATGAGCGGCTTCCAAAGGTTGAACATGTCCGAGCCGCACAGGCGCCGGAGTTCGCCCCAGCCGCCAAGCTGAATCAAGCCATAGACCGTCAGCAACGCGGAACCGAGGATGAGCACGACGACCTGGACGGCGTCATTGTAAGCCACGGCGCGCATGCCCCCGAGCATGGTGTAAAGGCCGGTCAACGCGATGACCAGGATGGAGCCGATCCAAAAGCTGTCCAAGTCCCAACCGAGAATGTCGTAGTGCATCTCCGGCAGCAGGGTGCTGAACACGACGCCCCCGGCGAAGATGCCCACCGCGATCTTCGACACAATGAAAGTGATCAAGGATACGACGGACAGGACATAGCGGGACTGGGTGCTGAACCGGCGCTCGAGGAACTCCGGCATCGTAAAGACCAGCGAACGGGCATAGAACGGGACGAAAATCCAGGCCAGCACCAGCAAGCACCACGCATGCAGCTCATAGTGCGCCATCGCCACGCCGTCCTTCGCCCCCGACCCGGCCAGGCCCACGATATGCTCCGAGCCGATGTTCGAGGCGAAAATCGAGGCCCCGATAACCCACCATCCCAGATTGCGCCCGGCCAGGAAATAATCGGCCGCCGTATCTTTGCGCCGGCTGACCACCCACCACGCCACGCAAAGCAAAATGCCGAAGTAAAACACAATCGCCAGCCAGTCCAGGCCCGTCAACGTGGGACCGCCGGGCTGCGCCGCCGCCAGTATCGGAGTAAACTTGTTCATCATAAGGAGAGCCGGTCCCGAAAGCCCAGCCGAGGGAAGACTTTGTCGCAGACTCTAAGTAGTTGCATGGTTAGGTGGCTAATCGTTACACGATCCTCGTCCAGGACTTCGCCCTTCGGCCTTCGCCCTCAGTTCTGCACCGAGAACCGATAGATGATCGTGTTATGGAAGACCTGCCCGGGCTTGAGCACGACGGACGGGAAGCTCGGCTGGTTAGGGGAATCGGGGTAATGCTGCGGCTCCATGCAGAAGCCGTCGCGGAATTGGTAAACCCAGCCGCCCTTGCCCTTGTTGGAGCCGTTGAGGAAGTTGCCCGAGTAGAACTGCAGGCCCGGCTCGGTCGAGAGGACTTCCATGACCCGGCCGGTGCCGGGTTCGAAGACGCGGGCCATGAGGCCCGGTTGGCCCGCCGGTTTGTCCACCACCCAGTTGTGGTCATAGCCGCCGCCGAACTTGAGCTGTTCGTCGTCTTGCCCGATGCGGGCGCCGATGGCCGTGGGGCGGCGAAAATCGAACGGGGTGCCCTCTACTGGCCGCAGTTCGCCCGTGGGAATCAAAGTGCTGTCCACGGGCGTGAAGCGGCTGGCGGGAATCATGACCTGGTGATGCAGGATGTCGCCTTTGCCGGCGAGATTGAAATAAGAATGATGGGTGAGATTCACCACGGTGTCCTTGTCGGTGGTCGCCGTGAATTCAAGCCTCAGGGCGTTGTCCTCGGTCAGCGTATAGACGGCGGTGACCGAGAGTGTGCCCGGGTATCCTTCTTCGCCATCCTTGCTGACGTATTGGAGCTTGAGCCCCGGACCCTCGGCGGTGGTCAGGACCTTGGCATCCCAGAGGACCTTGTCGAAGCCTTTGAGCCCGCCATGGAGGGCGTTGGGATAATTGTTGGTCGCCAGGGTGTATTGGTGGCCCTCGAGGGTGAATTTGCCCCTGGCAATCCGATTGCCATAGCGGCCGATGAGCGCGCCGAAATAGGGGGTGTCCTTGATGTAATCTGCCAGGTTGTCGTAGCCGAGCACCACCTCCCCGAACCCGCCGGCGCGGTCGGGCATTTTAAGCGAGATAAGCAGGCCACCGTAATTGGAGATGCGCGCTTCGGCCCCATTGCGGTTGCCCAGGGTGTAGAGGTCCACCGGCGCGCCCTCCTTAGTCTGGCCGAAGGGCTGACGGACAATTCTATCCCCGCTAGACTGCGAAACGGAGGAGCACCCGGCCAGGCAGGCGGCGCCCAGGCTTAGGGAAAGGATACGCAGCCACGAAGAGCTGTCTTTCATAATCATTTCTTTATTCATAATTTATCCTTCATCCTTCCCCGAGCCGGCCCCTGGCCGTAATAGGCACCGGGGCCGTGCTTGCGGAAAAAGTGCTTCTCCATCAATACCCGCTGCATGGGCCGGACGGAAGGAAAAATGCGCAGGGTCTCACCGGCCAGCCGGGCCAAGTGCTCGAGGACGACAGCGTTTTCCACCGCCGCGGCAACCGTCTGGCCCCAGGCAAAGGGCCCGTGGCCAGCGACCAGCACCGCCGGGCAGGAAAGCGGCTCGCGCCGGGCGAACGTCTGGACAATCACCCGGCCTGTGTTGGCCTCGTAATCGGACTTGATCTCCCCGGGCTTGAGCACCCGCGTGCATGGCACCGGACCGCAGAAATAGTCGGCGTGGGTAGTCCCCAGGGCGGGGAGCGCCTGCCCCGTCTGCGCCCAGGCGGTGGCAAAGAGGCTGTGGGTGTGGACAATGCCGCCAATGCCTGCGAACGCGCGATAAAGCTCGACGTGGGTCGGCGTGTCGGAACTTGGATTCAGCCCGCCTTCGATGACCTCGCCCGAAGCCAGGGCAACGACGACCATCTGCCGCGCCTCCAGCTTCTCGTAGGGCACTCCGGAGGGCTTGATGACAACCAGGCCCTTGTCTCGATCAATCCCGCTGGCATTGCCCCAGGTCCGGATGACCAGGCCGGCCTTGACCAGGTCGAGGTTGGCCTTGAGGACTTCGGCTTTGAGGTTATCGAGCATGGGTCAGGCCGGCGGAGCCGGAAATCCGAATTGAGACGCCAACGGCGTCATTCATGCCAGCCCAGGGCAACGCCCTGGGTTTATCGGCCAAAGACCCTTCTGAGCGCTGAAAGCGCGATTCATTGTGCTGAGGGACGGAGGCAGGTCCCGACGCCGCGTCGGGATTTGAGTTGATCGGACCCAATGGACCGTATGAGGTCCCGATTCGGAATCGGGATTGGCCTGCAGCGGAGTAAAACTGCACGGAAACCCAGGGCGTTGCCCTGGGCCGTGAACATAAATGGTGCGCGGCTTCAACCGCAACGCGGTTGTGTAACAAAGCCCAGGGTTGGACCGAAGGGACAACCCTGGGCAGCGGCGATGGAGAGGCCACCAACCCCAACGTGGTTGTGGCCGCCAGGGGACGCAGCCGACCGGTTTTCCGGCCACCGGGCCGCAACCCCGTTGGGGTTGATGGGCATTGCCGCGCGGTTACCCAGGGTTGGCGCCGCGCCAACCCTGGGCTTTGCCGCACAACCCCGTTGGGGTTGGAGTCGGAAGGCTTCATCTTAGTTTGACGCGCCTGCCGGCTGGCCGCCCTCAGGTCGATTCTGGCGCTCTCGGGGGGCCGGAGCCAAACGGCCGCGTCGGGAGCATCCCCGCTTTCCATGATGAGGTCCTCCAGGCCACCTGGCTCTATCCATAGGCCGCTGGGCACGGAAGGCCACTCGCTGGCCCAAGACTGCCGGGAAAACCCAATGCTCCCGTAGCGGTCGGAGCCGGAGGGGTGCGGCAAGCGAATCCTGACGTTGTCAAGTTCAGGCCGCTCATGTTGGACGCGCTCAACAATGCGCCCCAATACTCGCTTGTAATTCTGGCGCACACGGTTCATCGCTTCCTCCATTTCATGGGCGCGCCGCCAATTCCGGATTAGCCACCGATCAAGTTTGTTCCACGAGTTCCTCATGCTGCTCCTCCGTCTTTGCGCCGCTCTCGGAGATGATGTACCTGCGCAGAGCCACGGCGTAGTGTTTTGCAAACAAACGGACATCTACCGGTTTCGCCTCATCCACGAATCTATCCAGCACCCGAACGATCAATCTATAGGAAATCGGCTGGAAGCGGCCATCCGCGGCGGACCGCCCGTCGGGGGTCAGAAAAAAGGCGTGGACGTTCCGTTGCGCCAAGCCCAGAGCAGTCGCGTGAGCCTGCAGGCCTCTCCATTCGCGGGTCGTTTGCCGTTCCCCCTCCTGCGAAAAGACCTTGTTTTCGATGTCGATGAGGAAAGAACCGGGTGATTCTACGCGGATGTCAACACGCGATTCGTCGCCTGCGACTTCGCGCCGGACGTAGTACTCCATATCGGCGTATCTTGTGTCCATGCGGTGCTTACCGACGCGCCTGGAGCACTCCTCGAGAAACAAGCGGAAGCCGAGACTCCCTTGCGCGTGGGTCCCGTACCTGAGGATGTCACGGTCCAGAAGCCAGGCGAGCAGCATCGAATGGCTTAGCTCATCCCCGGTCAAGCCCAAGACCTCCAGGAGGTTGAAGTCATCGGCAGTGGCCTTCTGTTCATCTCGCCACTGCTTGTCGGCAACGCCGTAGTCCTCCAGGTATGCCGCGAAGGACTTCTGCTTTCGGTCCTCCTCGCGGTCGGCAAGGATGGATTGGCGAGCAAATTCGCTCAGGAGCTGCTCGAATTTGCAGACCGAGGGCGAAGTCAGGCTTGAAGCCGCCGTACCCTCAGGCCGGGGGCTGGTGGCCGTGGTTCTGCGAGGGCTCATACTCTGTCTTGTTATCGTGTTCAAGACGCGACGCGACGATTGCTTCCTAACGCGGCGGAGCCTCAGACCAGCTCTGCAACCGAATCTGCCGGAAGGGGTTCATTGAGAATTGAGTATTGAGCATTGGTCATTGGCTATTGAGTCCGCAGCCGGCACACGAGTCTTGGGCTTGGCCTTTGCGGTGCCGACCGACTTTCCGAGTATGCGGCACAGTTGATCGCACTCGTCCACCAGAGCGTCAATGCGTCGGGCCGGCAGCAACTGCGCTAGGGTGATGAACTTGAGCCAGCCTCGAGTCTCCACCAGTTCTTTCAACGCTACGTTGATCTTGTGCGCGAAGTCGGCACGGCTTTCCCCGACGCGGGCCTCATCATAATTGGGCGGCGCGGACGTGCCACTGCGCACCGGTTGGCCGGCCACATGGCGGCCCAGGCGCGTATCGGGCAGGGCATCCACCACCTTGCCAATTCGCGCAACGAAACACCAGAGCCGGTTCGAGAGTTCGTTCGGCGTCATCTGCAGCCATTCTTCAATGACCAATGACCATTTTTCAATCCTCAATTCTCAATTCACCTGAAAGAATCGCTGGCTCTGTCCATTGACGCAATCGCAGCAAAACTTGACCTGTTTACAACGTCTTTTGGCGTTCAAGGACTCTCGCTTGGTTTCGTATCTCAATGAGTTCCTTCATGACGCCGTAGAGGTTGCCTTGCGGCTGTTGCGTGCCGAAGGCATCGTGGAGCGTGCGGTAGAGCCTGTAGAGCGCCTGATAAACCTCGTGCGCCTTGGGACTTGGCTGGAAGACCCGGGCCTTGAGGCCGGTCATCGCCGCTTGGGCCTCGGCATAGCTGTCATAGCCGCCGGCCGGTTTGCCGGCAACTACCGCGCCGGCGATGGCCGCGCCCAGCGCGCAAGTCTGGGCGGAACGCGAGATCTTGATCGGCCGGCCGGTCACATCGGCGTAGATCTGCATCACCAGCGGATTCTTCTCCGCGATGCCGCCGCAGTTGACAATCTGGGCCGCCTTGACGCCGTATTCCTCGAAGCGGTTGATAATGGTGAGCGCGCCGAACGCCGTGGACTCGATGAGCGCGCGGTAGATCTCGGCGGGGGTGGTGTAGAGTGTCTGGCCGACCAGGAGGCCGCTCAAGCGTTGGTCCACCAGGATGGTGCGATTGCCGTTGTTCCAATCCAGCGCCAGCAGACCCGACTCGCCTGGGGCGAGCTTTGAAGCGGCGGCGCTAAGGGCCTCGTGCGACCCGGCCTTTTTGCCCAGCGGTTGGATGTAGTTGACGAACCAGTTGAAGATGTCGCCGACGGCCGACTGGCCGGCCTCCAACCCGTAAAACCCCGGCAGGATGCTGCCCTTGACAATGCCGCACAGGCCCGGAATGTCCGGCAACTTCTGGTCCAGCGGCGCGACCATCATATCGCAGGTGCTGGTGCCGATAATCTTGACCAGCGTGCCGGGGGCAATTCCAGAACCGACGGCCCCCAGGTGCGCGTCAAAGGCCCCGACCGCCACCGGAATGCCGGCCACCAAACCCGTGCGCTGCGCCCACTGAGCTGTCAAACCCCCGGCCGCCCGGTCAATCGCGCTGGCCTTGGGCCGCAGGCGGGAGCGCAACCCGCCCAGCTTGGGGTCAAGCTTTCCCAGAAATTCGGCGTCCGGGTAGCCGCCCCAATCGTCGTTGTACATGGCCTTGTGCCCGGCCGCGCAGATGCCAGCGGTCAACTTGTCCAGCCCTTCAGTGCCGGTGAGCATTGCCGGCACCCAATCCGCGCATTCCACCCACGAGCGGGCGGCCTGGAACACCTCCGGGCTGGTTCGCAAGCAGTGCAGAATCTTGCTGAAAAACCATTCGCTCGAGTAGGTGCCGCCGCACTTGGCGAGGTATTCCGGACGGAGCTTGCCCGCCAATTCGGTTATCTCGGCCGCCTCGGCTACCCCGGTATGGTCCTTCCACAGCCAGGCCATCGCCGCCGGGTTTCTCGCAAACTTCTTCTGGAAGGCCAGCGGCTGGCCGTTCTCATCCACCGGTATCGGTGTGCTGCCCGTGGTGTCCACGCCAATGCCGATGACCTGGTCCGGCTTGAACCCGCGCACCGCCCGCTTCGCCGCCGCCAAGGCCTTGCCGATGGTGACCTCCGCCCCCTTGACATAGTCGGCCGGGTGCTGCCGCGCCAGATTCGGATCGCGCGACAGGATGACCCCTTGGGCGCCATTGGCATAATTCCAGACGGCGGCCGCCACTTCGCGCCCGTTGGCGGCATCGACGATGACCGTGCGCACCGAGTTGGTGCCGTAATCCAGACCGATGGTGTATTTGTGTGTGCTCATGAGTCTCATGAATAGTGTTCCGACCGCCCAGGCTGTCCTGCCCGCCGAGCTCGAGTGTGAGACTATGACGTGAAGCTTGCGAAGCAAAGCACTTTTAGAGGTCTTTGGCAGCGAGGGGCGCTGTCCGTCTTAATCCTAATCCTAATCCTAATCCAAATCATGAATCCGGCGTCGAGGGGCCACAACCGGCGCAACCGGTCCAAATCGGAAATGCCCTTGACTCCGACCCAAAAAGCGTCGATATGTACGCGTAATGCGTCACTGCTCTATAGCCGATGCCCTGTTTCCTCGCACCCGCCAGCGATTACTGGCAAGCTTACTGTTGTGCCCTCGACAATCGCAGTATGCGGCGGAATTGGCCGCCCGGCTCGGGGTCCGGCGATCCACGCTCCAGCGGGACCTTCTCAAACTCACAGCGGTGGGGATTCTGAAGTCCTCTCGGAGTGGAAACCGCGTCTATTTCCAGGCCGACGAGTCGTGTCCGATATTTCCAGAGCTGCGGTCCCTCCTGCTCAAGACTACCGGCCTTCTTGATGCCCTCCGGGACGAACTCGCCTCCCTGGCTTCCCGCATTGAGGTCGCTTTTGTTTATGGTTCAATCGCCGCCGGCACAGAGACGGCGGGAAGCGATATCGACCTAATGATCGTCGGCTCCGTTGGATTGATGGACCTCGTCCCGCTCCTCGACCGTGCCACCCGGACATTCCGCCGGGAAGTCAATCCCACCGTTTACACGCCGGCCGAGTTTGGGCAGAGGGTGCGTGACAGCCGCTTCGTCAAGTCCGTGCTTGCCAAACCGCACCTGTTTGTTTTAGGAACAGAGGATGCCCTGGAAGCAGTTGCTGGCGGAGAAACGCGTCGCCCTGGAGCCGACGGACCGCACTGAGATTCAATCACTGCGCGACGTTGCTAAGCGCGGCCTCTCTGACGCACTGGTCAGCGGTCTTTCGGATGACGGCCGCTTTGGGCATGCGTACGACGCTGCCCGGATTTTCGCTACGATGGTGGTCAGGGCAAGCGGTTATCGCGTCAAGACCCAAAGCGGCGGCCACCACAATACCTTCCTGGCGTTGAGGGCCGCCGACCCGGTCTTCGCGAAGATGGCCGTGTACCTGGATGCCTGCCGCCGGAAGCGCAACGACCTCCTGTACTCACAGGCCAACGTGGTCACCGCCAGCCAGGCCGAGGACCTGCTCGCGCGGACCACCGCCTTTTCTACCGAGGTTGAGGTCTGGCTTAAAAAACACTACTCAGCGCTCGCGTAGCGCGGGGGCCTCGCGACCAGACCGTAGCGCAGACTTCCATGTGTGCTGTGTCGCAGGTCTCCAGATCGGCGTCGTTCTATTCGACCTTCACCCGCAACACCGTGACTGAATGCGCCGGGAAGGTGTGCCAGAAACGAGTTGCGGCTTCCTGGATGACCTGCTCCACCGGCGCGACCTTCATGGGTTGGTCGAGGGTGTTCTCGTCCGCCGGGTCGGGCGAGGTCAGGACGGTGGCGCGTCCCGGCGCGCGCACTTGCTTGACGCCGCCGAACCGGATGTCGGTGTCATAGTCCAGATCGGAGACGTTGACCGTCTTGAGAATGATGTCGCCGGAGCGTTCAGAGCGGCCGGCCACGACGTGCAGCGGGCGGAGCGTCCGGGAATCTCTCACATCGTGGATTTGCTTGCCGTCCAGGAAACAGCGGATGCTGGCTCCCTTCAACTCGATGCGCAGCTCATACCAGCGGCCGGTCTCGACGGCGCCGCGCACGCTGCGTCCCAGGGTGGATTTGCCTCCGTCGGCGCACTGCTCGATGGCGTGCTGGGAGTTGCCCCACCCGCCGACGTTCCACCAGAGCCAGTTGTTGTCGTCTTGGACATGGAACAGGACCAGGAAACCCTCGGCGCCGCCCAGTTTACGGGCCTTGAGGGTGAGGGTGTAATCGCGCCATGCAGGGTCTCCGGCCAAGGCGCGCCGGTCATTGCCGGGGCCGGTTTGCCGGAGAGCGCCGTCTTCAACCCCCCAAGTGCCGCCAAAGACCCGCCAGCCCTTCATCCCGGCCGCCGCGTCCCAGGGGAAGAGCTTTTTGTCCCCCTGCGTGACCTCAATGTCCTTGTACTCGGCTTGCGTGTCCCAGGTGCCCAGGCCGATGGCGCCGTGATGGACCTCCTCAGGCATGGGCGCAACCTCGATAAGGGCCGGCAGGACCACGTCGCCCCGGTTCTCGGCGAACATCTTCTGGACGTAATAGGAGGGCGTGCCATAAACGCGCGAGCTGTCGAAGTTGATCAGGTCCGGATTCCACCGTTTGTAATTGATGTTGGCAAACAGCGGGGCATAGGAAGCCATGATGACAACATCGCTGTTTCGTTCCATGCCGGTCATGAACGCGGCTTCGCCGAGGGCGGCGCGCAGGTTGCCTTTTCCGCAGTCCTGGGTCACGGCGTATTCCCCCACATAGACCTTGTGCCCAGTCCGGTCGTAGGAATCGTAGCGGGTCGCCTGCTGGATGAAGAACCCCGGACTGTTGTAGTAGTGCTCGTCCACGATGTCGATCAGGCTATCGGCGGGGATGCCGCCCCATTCGTCGGCGACCAGGCGCATGCCGGGGTATGTTTCTTTAATGGCCTTGTAAAAAGCGGCATACCGTTCGCGGTAGGGCGCCCCGCCGTTTTCGTTGCCGATTTCCATGTATTTCAAATTGAAAGGCGCCGGGTGCCCGTTGCCGGCCCGCAACGCTCCCCACTGGCTGTTGGTTGGACCATTGGCGTATTGGATGGCATCCAGGGCGTCCTGGACCCAGGGGCCGAGTTGGTCCATCGGCACGTTGCCGTGGTGCGACATGCCGCAGTTGATGACAAACAGCGGTTCCGAGCCGAGATCTTCGCACAGCCGGAGATACTCGTGAAAGCCGAGGCCGTGCGTCGAGTAGTACTGCCAGATATTGTACTGATTGCGCCGGTCGGCGGGATTGCCGATGGTTTGTTTCCAGCGGTAGGCAAGGTCCAGCGTGTCCCCTTCAACCCAGCACCCGCCCGGGAAGCGGACGAACCCCGGCCGCAGTCCTTGCAACATCTCCGCCAAGTCCGGGCGCAGGCCGTTGGTGCGGCCTTTCCAGGTCTGCTTGGGAAACAGCGACACCATGTCGAGCCAGATTGTGGCCGGGGCCGAGGCGCCGATGACCAACCGGGCCGAGGCATCGGTGGCCTCCGGGATGAGCGAGGCCTTGAACGGTTTCCACTCTGGAGACAGCCCGGTGAATTGCTGCCAGGCATAAACTTTGCCTTGGCGGCTCTCGAGCGACACCACCAGCGGACCACTGAACCCGGCGCCCGCCCGGGCGTTCAGGGTCAATTCGTATGTCTGGCCCTGGTTGAGCGACATGCCCCAATAGCCGTTATTGGCGGCGCCCACGCGGCCGCTGCCTCCCTCGGCAATCGTCAGCTTGAGCGACCGCGGGTTCTTCGCGCTCATTGGCTGCTGCGTATCAACGGCCATTTCCCCCGTGGCCGTCCCGTCGGCGACCAGCGACCAATGGTCGGCCCGCTCGGAATCCTCGAAAGAGCGATTCCGGACCATCTCGGCATAAAGCCCGCCATCGCCGGCGCAGTTGATTTCCTCGAAGAAAATGCCATAGAGCGTTGGGCTGACCCTGGGTCCCGGCCGATCCGCCTGGATGACGAGGCTGGCTGAGGAGGTCCCGGCCGCCGCACGGCCCTGGCCGCCGATCGCCATCGCTGCCGCCAACACGATTGCTCCCAGAAACCGATGGTTGTTCATGATTTTCATGAATAATGTTCCGGTCGCCCAGGTTGTTCTGGTCGCCGAGGCCGGGCATGAGATTATTATGTGAAGTTTGTTAAGCAAAGCACTTTTGAAGGTTTTCAAAAGGACCGCGGGGCTGCTCCAAGCCCGGGCGGCGGAGGCAGAGCCAGGGGGCAGCCCTGGAAGGCGAGCGGGGGGGGGGACGGTACGCAGCCTCCCAAGCCCAGTACCGCTCTTAGGCTATGAAACATCCGGGCTGGAACGTGGTCTCCCAGTTTTGGCATTGGACATCGCGCCCCGGTGGAGCTAAGAAAGGTGGCGCCGTATGAAGACCAAAATCTTATCGCAGCCCCACTCAGAGGTATTTGAAACCAGGCGCCCGGTCCTAAACTCAGATCGTGAATTTCGGCGTTTTCATTTCCTTCGGATTCCCGCCTGCGCCGAGGCTACGGCGGGCAGGTCGGCCTTCGGGGTTTCCGGTATCCTGGGCGCAGCCCTTCTGGTCACAGTCCTGGGCCTGGCCGGTCCGGCGTTCGCCCAACGGCTCGTTTCGCCCGAGGTCCAGTCCGATGGGCGCGTGTCCTTCCGCCTCAAAGCGCCGGAGGCCAAAGACGTGCTGGTGCATTGCGAGGGCGTCAAGGCCTCCCAGATGCAAAAGGACGACCAGGGCGTCTGGTCGCTGACCAGCGAACCGCTCGAGCCGGACATCTATGCCTATTCGTTTGCCGTTGACGGCGTGCGATGCATCGATCCGGGCAACCCGCTGCTCAAGTACAACCTGCTCAACACGGACAGCCAGGTGCGCGTGCCCGGCCCGGCGAGCCTGCCCTGGGAAGTCAACGAGGTGCCCCACGGACAGTTGCATCGTCATCTCTACCACTCCGCCCTCGCCGCCGACGACCGGGACTTCTACGTCTATACGCCCCCCGGCTATGAGCCCGGTGTCGGGAAACGCTATCCGGTGCTCTACCTCCTTCACGGTTATAGCGACGATGCCACCGCCTGGGTCGGCGTGGGCTGCGCCAACATCATCCTGGACAACCTCATTGCCCGGAAGCAGGCCAAGCCGATGATCATCGTCATGCCCCTGGGCTACGGCACAATGGAGGTCGTCAGGGCTGGCTGGGGCGGCGTGCGCCGGGGCGATGTTTGGCAGGAGAACATGGACAAGTTCCGCCAAACGCTCCTGGACGAAGTGATGCCCCAGGTCGAGAAGGCCTACCGCGTCTTGCCCACGGCCAAGGCGCGCGCCATCGCGGGACTCTCGATGGGCGGCTCCGAGTCTCTGCTCGTTGGCCTGAATGCCCTCGACCGTTTTGCCTGGATTGGCGCCTTCAGCTCGGGCGGATTGGGAACCAACCTGGCCGCGCAGTTCCCGGCCCTGGATGAAAAAGCCAACACCCAACTGCGCCTGCTCTGGATCGGTTGCGGAGAACAGGATGGCCTGTTCCCCACCAACCAAAAGCTTAGCGAATGGCTCAAATCCAAGGGCATCCGCCACACCTGGGTCCCAGCCCCCGGCCAGCACAGCTTCCGTCTCTGGCGCCGCTTCCTGGCCCAGTCTGCTCCCCTCCTGTTCCAGGAGGCTTCCAAGTGATGGCCGATTGACTCACGAGCACGCCTTCGGCGCGCAAAATGTCCGAACCCCGGTTTTTGCCTTGTAAAATCATCCATGGTTGCGATGCTCCCACTATGAATCCGTTATTCTTCAAAGAAATCAATGGCTACTTCGATCCCAATCGCGCGCGGCTGAACCTGGGCTGCGCCAGGCAGGTCAGCATCGTGGCGGGTGTTGAAACCGGCCAGCTCGCAGGGACTTTTGGAACGTTGGAAGCCGTCGGCAAGTACGCCACCGAGTGCGGCGCCCGCTCGCTGATGATTACCAACTATCTCCTGAACGGACCCGGGCACGGCGAAAACTGCAAGATCGTCTTCCGTAATCCGAAGGAGGTGCGCCAGGTGCTCGGCGCGCTGGGCATCGTGGCCCCTGTGATCAGCGCCCATTGCGCGGCCTACGCGCACCTGAGCGCCAAATGGGGCCTGGAATACGCGGAGAAGTTTGTCCCGCCCTCGGTCCTGGCCAAAGGCGCGCAGTACGTTGAACACTGGTCGGAAGAATACCTCATCGGCCTGCTGGAGACCGGGACCGCCGCGGGCATTCACATTTACGGCTGGTTCTGGGGCCTGTGGGGCAATCCGGTTCTGCACAGCGGCTATCCCTGGACCTTCGGTTGGGAGACCATGATGGCTGCGGGGCTCGAGCGGTTCCGAGCCAGGACCGCGAAAATCCGCGCCCAAGCCAATAAAGCGGGCGCCTACCTGGCCCAGGAACTCCACCCCGGCACCGGCGCCATCTGCGCGCGCGATTTCGGCCTGCTGCTCATCGCCGCCGATTACGACAAGTGCTTATGTGTTTGGGGTGACCCGAGCCACTGCTGGGCCGGAGAGAAGTGGACCCAACGGTTCACCAGTCCGTTTGTCGCGCCTCGAGTCATGGGAAGTCATGCCAAGAACTTCAAATACCTCGAGGGCGCCTCGACGCTGATGATCTCCGAGGACTGGACGCAGCGGGGACACCAATTCTGTGGTCACGGCGAAGGCGAGGTGAACCTGGAGAGCTACACCAAGATGCTCCTGGCCATCGGCGCCGGCGATCGCTTCTGCTCCATCATGGGAGGGGACGTCATGCCCATGTACAGCGAGGCCGAAGACAGCATCCTGCCGCTCACGGCCCCGACGCCCAACTTGCTGGGCGCCTGCAGTGCCGGCATCAAGTGGGTCAACGAGCATCTGGCCGGCATGTCGTTGACGACCGCCACCTTTACCGACGCCATGGCCAAGGCGTAGCGGTTCGGTTGGAGCCTTGGAGCGCGGAGCGTGGAGCGTAGAGCGTAGAGCGTAGAGCGTAGAGCGTGAGGGCATCATAGCACTTGTCACGCTTCACGCTCCACGCTCCACCCCAAGCATTCAGATCTCGGAATTTGTTTTTGCACGAGCCCTTAGGGTCAGGTCTTCCGCTTTCGCGCGACGCCGGCTTTGAGAGCGGCGCGCTGGACGGCGGCGGCGACGCGCTGGACGACCTGCCGGTTGAACACGCTGGGGACGATGTATTCAAAACTCAGTTCGCCCGGGGCAATGCAGCCGGCAATGGCGCGCGCGGCAGCCTGTTTCATGCTCTCGGTAATTTGGGTCGCGCGGACGTCCAAGGCGCCCCGGAAGATGCCCGGAAAGGCCAGCACATTGTTGATCTGGTTGGCATAGTCGCTGCGGCCGGTGGCGACGATATAGGCGACCCGCGCCGCCTCTTCGGGCATGATTTCCGGCGTGGGATTGGCCAAGGCAAAGACAATCGGCCTTGGGCCCATGCGCCGAAGGTCCTTGGCCTGGAGGGTTCCCGGGCCGGACACCCCGATAAAGACGTTGGCGCCGCGCAGGGCATCCTGGATGCGGCCGCGCAGCTTGCGCGGGTTGGTGTTCCGGGCAACCCAGGCCTTGCTCTCATTGAGATTGGGCAGCCGGCCTTCGTGAAGCAGGCCCTGGCGGTCGCACACCACGATGTCGCGCGCGCCTCCGCGAAGCAGGATCTGTGTCACGGCCACGCCGGCGGCCCCGGCGCCGGAAATGACAATGCGCAGCCGCTCAAGCTTCTGCCCGGTCAAACGCAGGGCGTTGAGCAGGGCGGCCAGCACCACGACCGCCGTGCCGTGCTGGTCATCGTGAAAGACCGGAATGTCCAATTCCTTCTGCAATCCGCGCTCGATGTCGAAGCAGCGGGGCGCGGAGATGTCTTCCAGGTTGATGCCGCCAAAACCGACAGAAAGGTGCTTTACCGTCTCGATAATCTGCTGCGTATCTTTGGTGCTCAGGCAAATCGGGTAGGCATCGATGCCGGCGAATTCCTTGAAGAGCATCGCCTTGCCTTCCATGACCGGCATGGCCGCCTCGGGGCCGATGTCACCCAGGCCCAGCACGGCGGTGCCGTCGCTGACCACGGCGACGGAGTTGCCCTTGATCGTAAGCTGCCAGGCCTTGCTCGGGTGGGCGGCGATGGCCTCGCAGACCCGCGCCACGCCAGGCGTATAAGCCATCGAGAGGGCGTCGCGCGTCACCAGGGGCACCTTGTTGGAAATGGCTATCTTGCCGCCCAGGTGGAGGAGAAACACGCGGTCCGACACATGGATCACCTTGACGCCCGGGAGGCGGCGGACCCGGGCGATGAGTTCTTCCTGGTGCTCCGTGTCGCGCGCGCGCACGGTGATGTCGCGCGTCATGGATTTGCTGTCTGAGGCAACGATGTCCACCGCCCCCATGTCCCCGCCGTGTTTGCTAATGACCCCGGCGATGCGAGCCAGCATGCCGATCTGGTTCGGATACGCCAACCGCATGGTGAAACTGTAACTGACCGAAGGAGGGACACGAGTTCTATTCATTGAGAGCTTTGGATGGTTAAGTGGTCATGACCACAAACCGAAAAAAACCGGTCGTTCAGGGCGAGGGCGCCGGTTGGGCGCTCCCGGGGGGAAGAACGCCGACCATAAGGCCCGAAGAGGCGTCCCCGGCCCGATAAACCCGATGGGTCGCCTTGCGAAAGTCCTCCGGCCTTGCGGTCGGGATATTGACGAAAGTCTGCGGGTTGCGGTCCACCAGCGGGAACCATGAACTCTGCACCTGCACCATGACCCGGTGGCCCGAGCGGAAGGTGTGAAAGACGTCGGGCAGGGCGAACTCCACGCGCGTCATCTGGCCGGGCTGGAACGGCTCCGGCTTCTCGAAGCTGTTTCGGAATCTGCCTCGAAACACATCGCCGCGCACCAGTTGCTGGCAACCGCCCAGCTTCACCTCCGCCGGGTTGGGCTCGGGGTCCGGGTAATCCCCCGGATAGACATCGATCAGTTTCACGACCCAGTCCGCATCGGCGCCGCTCGTGGAGACGTGCAGCATGGCCTTGAGCGGACCCGCCAGGGTCAGGTCTTCCTGGAGCGGTTCGGTTTCATAGACCAGCACGTCGGGCCGCGCGGCGGCGAAGCGCTGATCCTCGACCGGGTAGGCGCGCGGGTAGCTGGTGGATGGGGCGCTGGTAAAAGGCACCGGCTTGGCCGGATCGCTGACGAATTCGTCAAAGGCCCCCGCCCCCTCAGTCGGGCGGTCAAAACCGAGCGAGCCGCCCGGCCGGAAATAGAGCGTGCGTGAAGAGACATTCCGGGGCGGCCAGGCATCCAAGCGCCGCCAGCGGTCGGTGCCGGTCTCGAAAACCTGGGCTTTGGCGGCTGTGTAGTTGGTGTCCCCTTTGAGAAAATGGCGGAAAAACGGCAATTCGATCTTCTCCCGGTAAAACTCGCAGGTCCGCGCATGAAAGCTGACGGGGCCCAGGGTTTCGCCAATGCCACGGCCCCACTCGCCGTGCGCCCAAGGGCCGATAACCAGCGTATTGACGATGCCGGGATTGAGCCGCTCGGTCCAGCGGTAGGTCTCCAGCGCCCCGAAGAAGTCCTCCGCGTCGAACCACCCGCCGACCGTCATCACGGCGCAGCGGATGTTCTTGAGGTGTGGCCGGATGTTCCGGGCCTGCCACCAGCCATCATAAGTCGAGTGTGCCAGGAACTCCGTCCACGCGGTTGAATGCCCTTTGAAAAAGAGCGTGTCCGAGTTGGTCAACGCGCCCATGCGCAGGAAGAAATCGTAGCCGTCGGGTGTGGGGAACCGAAAGCCGGGGGCGTCCTGGTGCAGCGGGTCCTGCACCTGCTGGCCGAAACGGTAGAAGAAACCGAAGCTCTGGGAGAGGAAAAACGCCCCGTTGTGGTGGAGATCGTCGCCGATGAACCAGTCGGTTATCGGCGCCTGGGGAGAAGCCGCCTTGAGCGCAGGATGGCTGTCGATCATTCCCATCGAGGTGTAAAAGCCGGGATACGAGATGCCAAACAGGCCGGCCTTTCCGTTGTTCCCAGGCACGTTCTTTACCAGCCAGTCAATCGTGTCCCACGTGTCCGAGTTCTCGTCGGTTTCCTTGGGGCCCTTGTTTGGATTGAACGGCCGCACATGCGCGTATTCGCCTTCCGAGCCGAAGCGGCCGCGCACGTCCTGCGTCGCCAGAATAAAGTTGTCCCTGGCAAATGCCTCGAATGACCCGGAGGCCCCGGGATAGTTGTCTGGCCCGTAGGGTTTCAGAGAGTAGGGCGTGCGCGTCAGCAGTATAGGCCAGGCCTGCGAGTCGTCCTTGGGCACATAGACCCGAGTGAACAGCCGGACCCCGTCGCGCATCGGGATGCGGAACTCGAATTTGACATAGTGTTCTGCCAGCCAGGCGGCGGTCGCCTTCTCCTCGGCGGCGCAGAGGCGGCCGGAGACGAGCGCCACCAGCCCAAGCACACAACTTATGCGGACTCTCGATGACATTGATGATAAAGGTTCTTAGATGAGCTTGCAGCAAGCTACCTCCGACTGCAAGACGGAACCGCGGGGCCCGGACGGAAATCCGAAATCCGAAGGCCGAAATCCGAAGGAAATCCGAAATCCGAAACCCGAAGTCCGCATTCGGTCCCTCATCCGGTGCGGTTGCCGCGTGACGCGGAAGCGCCTGCGGCCTCAGTACTGAGTGGAGAACCAATACCCGAAAGCTTCGCGATCTCAGCCTTCGGATTTCGGGTTTCGGATTTCCTTCGGATTTCGGGCCTTCGGATTTCGGATTTCAATTGCCCTTCATCAACGGTGCCACGATGTCAGGTTTCAATCCGCGAGATCGGCAAGGGCGAAAGTCGAGGCCCTGTAGATCGGGACCGGGGACCGGTTCCTGTTTCCCTGCCGGGTCAGCAGTTCATCCAGGTCCTCGAGGGAGCGATTGGCGGCGCGCCGGTAGTTGGCGAGGGTTGGCGGCAGATCACTGTTGAAGCTGGGCGCCGATACGGCCCGGGCCGAGGATGGCGCGGGCGAGGGAAGGCTCCCGGTTCCGAATCGGGGCGCCAGCAGCGACAATACCACTATCGCAACTGCCATTGCGCCGAGCACGGACAGACCGGCGCGCCACTTCAGCGGGGTTGCTCGAAACGGCGCTGCCACCGCTTCCCGGAGGGACCATGATTCCTTCGCTCTGACTGCGCGCGCCACTTTCCGGTGGAAGGACTCCGAGGCCTCGACCTCCGGTGTTGTCTGCGCCTCCTTGAGGGCCCGGGTCATCTTTGTAGTCTCCTCGAGATAGCGGCGGCATCCTTCGCAGGCCTCGATGTGGGCGCGCAGTTCTTTCGCCTGTTGTGCCTCCAAAGCGTCCAGTGCCAGCCAGGCAATCCACTTCCGGTTTTTCGCACAAGGCTTCATAAGCTTCCAACTTTCTGTTCCAGATTCGCAAATTGCGCCCTGAGGTCCTTCATGGCCCGCAGCTTTTCCAGGGCATGAAACAGCCGCGATTTCACCGTCCCCACCGAGCAGCCCAGGGCTGCGGCGATTCCCGCCAGCGAATCGTCCACATAGAACCGCAGATGAATGACCTGCCGCTGCTTGAGGGGTAGCGATTGCACGCATTCCCGGACCAGGCCGGCCTCTTCGCGCATCAGGGCTGCCTGGTCAGGCCTGGCCCGGTCGTCGGCCAACTGGTCCGTCCGGTCTTCAAACTCATCCCGGTCCTGCCTGGCAAACGCGGCCAGGGAGAGCGGGCGCTTCCGCCGGAGCGTGTTCCGGTGCCGGTGAAGAAGAATCGCGCAGAGCCAAGTGAAGAAGCGGCAGCGCCCGTTGTAACGGCGCAGGCCCTTCCAGGCCTCGACCAGCGTGTCCTGCGCCAGGTCTTCGGCCAGCGCAGCGTTGCCGCACAGGGCCATGGCCTGTCGCAGGAGGCTGGTTTCATAGACCCGGCACAACTCGCAAAAGGCTTCGCTGTCCCCTGCCCGGGCCCGGTCCAGCAGACTCTCTGTCTCTGGCGTCTCGAGGGTCATCAACGTTGGGTTCAGCGTGAACACGTCACAACCATGGATCAAGACCACCTTGTCAACGGTCCCAATCGGGTGCGTTCTCCGTGGCTGATCACTCGATTGCCTGGCCCACAAACGGTCCACCGACCCGGAATGGATCGCCCGCTTTCTCGACGAAAATGAGAGAGTTGGAATCTGTCGCCTCGAGTGCGGACGTGAGTTCAAATCCCCGGTCGACTCCCTGGAACATAAAACGCCGGAGGACAAACGGACCTTGGCCGCATGGATCGGTCACGCTTTGGAATCCGGAATCGCCGTGCAATTTATATTCCACCGCCGCGCGTATCATGGCCAGATACACCTGAGTCCTGAATTCCCGGCGACGGCCCTTCTCCCAGCCAGGGACCAGCAGGGGAACCAGAGGGTTTGAAGATTCCTGGATCTCCGCCCTGAACGCTTTGATCTGGTTTTCAAAGTCCCCATAGGGCAACGTCGTAATGACAGCCAGCTTCTGATGCATCGTCGTCTCCAGGTCGCGGATGAGTTTGAGCACGCCTTGGCTGGTCCCGCCGGCAGCTTGGGCTATTCGTTCCCAGGGACTGGTCTGACCCGAATTGCCGCTGGTTACCACCTTGGGCGGATCTTGCTCCGTGTCCAGCAGGCCTGTGAACATTTCACGGAGGGCCGCCATCGCCTTGGCGTCGTCGCCCGGATTCGCCTTCTGTATCACCTCAATCTTGCGCACCAGCCAGTCCAGGAACATGGCCTTTTCCGGGTGGATGCAGCCGGCCACGGTGCCTCGGGCTGGGGCCAAGTCGAAGCCGTCATCCAACTGCTTCAAGGTCTCCGGAGAGAACTGGCCAAAATGTTCGGCCACGTCCCACCCGATCATGTTTTCAACGGCCATTTGGACGAGCGTGGATACCAACAGGCCGTCGCGGGAGACATTTCGTCCCAGCGCGAGCGTGGCCAGCAAATCATCGCGCGCCTCCGCCTGCTGGTCATGCTGTAATTCCCAGCGGACCCGCGTTGTGGCCGCGACAGCGGCCGCCTTGGCGCGGGCCAGGTGTTGAAGGAGCGTGGCCGGACCTGCGCTCCCGTCGAGGCCCCAATCACAGGGCGCCGCCGAGCGCGCCGCTTGCCGCAACAGTTTGAACTGGTTGTCATACCCGGCGACGATCTTGCCGTAACGTTCCGGCAGCTTCCAGCGGTGCCCGTCTTTCGTGCCCAGATAATCCTGGTCTGCGGCGGACATTGGCTCCGGCGCCAAAAGAAAGGCCTGATAATATTGCAGCGCCGGGTTGATGTCCGCGCGCAAGGACTCCTGGCCAACGCCCGCCATCGCCCCTGCCGCAAGGAGCGATAGGATGCAGATTGATTTCACGGTCTTCATGGTTTCCACAGTTTTCATAGTTTTTTTCCGATTTCACGGCCCGGTTCGCCCAGGTTTGCCCATTAATACCGTCAGGGTGCCGGAAGGTTCACTTTTTTTTGTAGTTGTTCAGGTGCATATCCATGCGCTTGCCTCGTCGTCGTAGGCGCCTCTCGCAGTGTCACTGCGTTTGAGGTCAGTTGTTGTCCCGGAGGGACATCCCGACAATAGCCCGGCGCTTCAGCGCTTGTCATTACCCACATTCTCTGCGCACCTTGATTATCGCTCCTGTTGCGGACCATCTCAAACCCCGTAGGGGTGGCCTGTTTATAGCACCAGCGCAGCCACCCCCTTCTTCTTTTTGTTTTTCAGCGGCGCGGCGGGTGGGGAATTCGACAGGCGGGCCAGACCCGCGCCCCTGAAAAACAAAAAGAAGGGTGGTGGGTCACGCTCCTCTATAAACAGGTCACCCCTACGGGGTTTTTGGCCCTGGCTCACGCCGGCAGTGGTACGAAAGCACGGAATCCAGGCCGCGTGCCTCAATCAGTTCCTCTCAACCATCTCCCCCGAACATGTGGGTAATGACAAGCGCTGAAGCGCCGGGCTATTCTCGGGATGTCCCTCCGGGACAAAGCCTCATGGCGACCCCGCGTGAGCATCCGCGTCAAACCTGATCCACCACGTGAACAGTTACCTTCTTTTGGCTCGCAACCCTATCATCCGTCGTTAAAATCCGTTATGGCTCGTTATTGCTATAGTTGCGGCAGGA
>Ga0187849_1001809_pt1 | contig 21852 bp, 21 predicted proteins | sample June2016WEW_4_10_2_FD_132412 | JGI IMG/M metagenome (GOLD analysis project Ga0187849, IMG submission 132412) | Peatland microbial communities from SPRUCE experiment site at the Marcell Experimental Forest, Minnesota, USA - June2016WEW_4_100 | ecosystem: Environmental > Terrestrial > Soil >...
CATTTCTCTACAACTGGGTGCTTCCGCCAGTTATTTGCTGAGCGACGATGCCAATACATATCCGAAGTATAATGACAATTACCAACCGACAAGCGACAAGTTCAGCAATTTCCACGATGGCGTTCTCACAGCGAGCCTTCCTATAAATGTGGCAAAGTATCTAACCGTGGCCCCGACAGTATCCTACTCCTTCCCCCTATCGAGCGATGCGAAAAATGAGATTATGGCCCGCGGTAAGTTGGCCAACCCGGCCGATAACGACAGCAGTTTCTTTTATGGCGGCCTGACTGTTACCTTGAGCTTCTGATACGCCCACCGTCGCAGCCATTCATAACCCCGCTCTTCATTCGGGGTTACGGTGGCTGCGGAGGCCCTTCCTGATTCCACTTGTCATTTCTATCCCCTCTGTCATTTCGACCCCCTCGTGTCATAATATGGAAAAATGTCATTCCGAACTAATGTGAGGAATTTTTAATATCCCTCGTTTCTCTCGGGACAAGGATTTCTCGTTTCACTCGAAATGACAGAAATAAGAACTATGACACCGTCTCCAAGGGAGAAATCCTTATTAGTTTTACTCGTGGAAGTTATCTTGAGTGAATGCGAAGGACTCAAAACGACAATATGAAACTTTGTAAATGTCGTCATCGGGCGATGACGAGTTAGGGAAAGTCGGTGAATATCCCGTCAACTCCCAATGCCCACAATCTGTCAATCTCTTCAGAGCTATTAACTGTATACACAAACACCTTTAGTCCACTCTTGTGTGCACGCACAATAAATCGTGCACTGGCGATATTGATTTGAACATGTACAGAGTGCGCATCATATCGCCGTGCAAATATCGCATAGTGACGACGGGGACGATTTATGAGAATACCGATTCTGATGGCGTCTTTATGGATCGCATCTTTGTAGACTTCGGCATAACCGGCCGTATTGTCCATGTCCCATCCGAGAACCTTGAAGAATGGATCCACCAACTACACGCGCAGTTGTGTCTCATTGTAGCCGCCTCACTCGTAGGCCTCGCGGTTTCGTTCAAAACGCTCACCTAAGTCTAAGATCGCCTCAGGCGCCTTTACAGGCATTTCCTTAGCTTATGTGGAGTAATGATTGGAGTTCGGGGAAGACAGCCTGATCATGCTTCCAATTGTATGCAAGGACATCGACGCCCAGTTTCTTTAGTTTTCTATTGAGCGTTTCATCGACAGCTTCGGGAACAGCGAGAATGAGGCGGGGTTGTTTCGGGAGTTCGGTATTGGCGAGCAGCAGTCTGGCAGCGGCAGACCGGATACTGTTTATTGATGCCTCGGTGGTCACTTCGAAAACGGCCGTTATCTCTTGCCTGGCATTCGCGATAAGGAGGTCCCGTTCCGGGTCATTCCCCGCTTTAAAACCAAGACGGGAAATTATATCGTATAAATCCTTAACAATTAGACCGTGGTCGCACATCGACGCAGGATCGGTTAGCGGGTCCGTGTAACTCGCACCGACAAACTCTTCGCGAAAATGAAGCTCGTCAAAAGAGATTTCCACTTGAGAAGTACGCGCCGAAAAAATATTTTTCATCCTGTCAACCTTGTGGACAAATTGACTGACCTGCCTGACAAAACGGGGCGAATTCAGGAGACCTATTAAGGCCACTGTGGTTTCCGCGGAACCGTCTTCCATGATTGCCCAAACGCCCCTGTAATGCTCGTCGAACAGGGCCTTACCGACACCTTTCTTGCCGCCGCCGATTCTACCCCGGTGCACCACGAATACGCGGCCATTGCGGTCTTCCGCCAGCGCCCCTCCCATGCGCCTGTCAATCCCCTTTATGGGGAAATTGATTTCACATGTAATCGGGATATGAGATGAACCGGTCGGCTTTTCCGCCCCGAAGGCATGCCCATACCTGCTTCCCGACATCTTCTCGTTCACCATCCAAATTCCGAGGCGACCCGACCACAAGACCTTTGCCTTGACCGTCGCACCGGGATGGCCCAGTTTTACAGGGATCTTTTCATCGATGAATGGTTTGAAGCTTTTTATAAACTGTCGCCTGTATCTTTTAAAGGCGGATTCGTCGTCAAGGACTTTCAGCATTGTCCCTTTCTCCATTGACTAGGCTTCGGCGAAGTTTTTTATGGATGAGATCTTCAGAATATTTACAGGAAACACTCCACTTAATCAAGCCGTTTTCTGAGACGCCAAGTTGCATTTTAGCATGCTGCTGATTAATACGATAATAACGTCTACATATCCACCCTTTCCGCAAGGGGGAATTATTACACTGGTTCATAGATTCGGTTACGTATTTTATGCCACAGTTCAGAAATCTCCATGTATTATTGTCATTTCGAGCCCTTCGGTTTACTCAAAATAAACTACGCGAGAAATCGTGGTAGAGGGTATAACTAAAAGATACTTCCCCTCGGTCGATATGACACCTTAATAGTAAAATGACGAACTTAGAGATATTCTCTTTATGTTTTGTAGTGCCACAAGAGGCTTGAGAGTGTATTACGAAGATCGAGATGTCTTTTGCAGGTCTACGCTCCAAGACGATAATTTGTCATTCTCTTTTAAGAGAATGCCCCGGTTTTTATAAAGCACATCACTTACTTTTATATGAAATTCCGCTCCGCTGTATTCACCTTTTTCTGAGTGGCAGGTAGAGATAATCGTATCCGCAACGATGATAGACCGGCCCAGCAGAATTCCCAGGTCAGGGTTCACGGATTCCCATGTCGTCTGATTCTTGCCTTCTTCGAGAGGAATAATTTCATAGCGATTGTGGATCTTGATAGGATTTTCTCCCATCTTGATTTCCGCCTCACCTTCATTCAGCCACAAGCCTTCCAGGTGCGTGATTCTGACCATTCCATCGAGCGGCAAAATTCGTTCCATGTCATCAAAGTAATGGCCTCGGGCGATCCAGACTCCCTCCTGAAACAAAAAAGTATGCATCATCTGCGGATGTCACCTCCCTGATGGATTTTATTATTTGCGTACTGACGGAGGAGCCGGGCGTTGCCTTCTTAACCGTTTTGAAACCGGCCGGTCGCGGAGCAGGATGTACGTTGCGCCCGCGCCACCGTCATAGGACTGCGCACTTGAAAAAGCTATCACCCACTTGCGCCAGTGACCGCGGGTAAGCCACTCACGGACGTTATTTTTCAGGACCGGTTCGCCGGGCGAAGAAAGACCGCGTCCGTGGATGATCAGCACTGCCCTCCTGCCTGATTTAACTGACCCCTTCAAAAACTCTTCGAATGTTTTCTTTGCCTCTGCTAGGCTCTGTCCGTGAAGATCAACGTGGGCCTGTATGGAAAAATCGCCGCGATGCAGTCTCCCGGCAAACTCCGGATGCACGTCATAGCCCGTGCCCTCGATGTACTCCGGTGTATCCGAAATGACGAAGCCTTCTCCACATTCTACAAGACTCGTAAGCTGTCCGACAATTGCCGCTTCAGGGGACTCTTTGACTTCCTCCGGCGGCCTGCTCCTGATTTTATTCCCCGCACATTTGTCCTGTTGCATCGGTTTTACATCCTGAACGGCCTCAAGAAAAACTTTTTCTTCAATTTCAGGATCACGGGCAGGCTCCGGCTTACTCTTGGATGCGAAAGCGGAAGCCGGCTTGGGATGCGGCTTACAGCCGATGCAGTTCTTAAGTTCTCCGAAGGGGTTGTATTTTAGAGAAGAATCAGGAGTTGTCATGATGCTTGCCCCGTCCTTAATCAAGCCGTTTTCTGAAACGTCTTACAGCAGCGGTAAACACAACAAGGCCGATTACGGTCAATGCCGCACATTGGGGCCAGAGAATTTCAAGACCAATGCCTTTTAGGAAAATGCCCCTGATGATAACCAGAAAATACCTCAGAGGGTTCAGGTATGTCAACCATTGAACGACAACGGGCATGTTGACAATGGGAAAGACAAAGCCGCTGAGCATGAAGAAGGGAAGAAGAAAGAAGAATGTCGTCATCATGGCCTGCTGCTGTGTGGAGGAAACGGTGGAGATAAAGAGACCCACACCCAGGGTGCTCAGAAGAAAGAGCAATGTGGCTATAAAGAGCAGGATGACGCTCCCGGCAAGCGGTATCTCAAACCAGACAACGGCAATGATCGTAACCGCGACCATCTGCAGGATTGAGATGATGATATATGGGATCGTTTTCCCGATGATCAGTTCAACGGGCTTTAACGGCGTCACAATCAACTGCTCAATCGTGCCGGCCTCTTTTTCCCTTATGATGGCAATCGAGGTCAAAAGCAGGGCAATCAGCATAATCACAAAGGCGACGATGCCCGGAACGAAGAAATACTGACTGTCAAGGTTTGGATTATACCACGTTCTGATTCTCGCGTCGATTTTACCGTAATCCATGTGCTGGGGATATAGCTCCTTGAGGAGATCTTGGTTCAACTTGTCAATGACCAGCATGGAATAAGCTATCCGGATGGACGCCATATTGCTCATGGTCCCATCAGCAATGATTTGAATCTCCGCCGTTTCTCCTTTTCTGATTTTCTTGCTGAGATCGGGTCCGATCTTGATGGCCATATCGGCCTTTGCATCTAACAGGACCTGCTCCAGCTCACGGTCGTTCTGTAAAACCTGGGTAATCCTGAAGATTTTATTGGCGCTGAAGGCGTCAGCGACCATACGGCTTTCCCGTGTGTTGGACTGATCAAGAATGGCGATCTGGATGACCCTGATATCGTAATTCACGACGTATCCGAACAAGAGCAACTGGATAAGCGGCGCAACGATGAGAACGCGCCTGCTTCTCCTGTGGCGGAAGAGGAGAATAAACTCCTTACGGACAAGTTCCCGGATGCGAAGCCACTTCATGTCACAGCCCCTCCTTCTTGAGCAATACGTAGTTCAGTACCGCGAGAATGGCAAACATGAAGATCATGACTAAATAACTCGGCCACAAATGGGCGAGTCCAAGGTTCCGCAGATATAAGCCACTCAGAATATTGACATAATAGGTGGCGGGAACGACGTATGTCACAAGCTGCAGAACCTTCGGCATATTGACCACGGGGAAAACGAAATTCGACAGAAGCAGTGAAGGGAGGTAAGTTAGAAGAATGGCGCCCTGATTGGCCAGCAGTTGAGTTTTCGTGACACAAGAAATCAAGAGACCCAGTGTCAACGCAACGGATAGATAAATGGAAGATGCCAATATCATTAACCAGAAACTGGATTTCATGACAACACCGAAGAGAACCTGCCCCATGAGAATGGAAATAAGGACATCGGTCAGTCCGACGAAGAAATACGGGATCGCCTTGCCGATCAGCAAGTCACCGACAGAGAGCGGAAGAGACTTGATCGTTTCCATTGTCCCGTTCTCGTACTCCCGTGCAATGACCAGGGAGGTCAGCATGGCCCCCACGATCATGATGATGACGGCAATGATGCCGGGAACTATGAAATTACGGCTCTCCAGGTCTTCGTTAAACCATACGCGTACCCGTCCATTGATAGGCGGCTTTATCTGCTCCATTCCCTGGCGGTCGAGGAATGCGACAAGAAGTTTTTGATTGTACTGTGAGATGAAGGCATTCACATATCCTCTTGTGATATTTGCAAAGCTCGGGTCGCTTCCATCGAGAAGGAACTGCAGTTGAGCTGCACGGTCCGAACGAACATCCTTTGTCCAGTTGGGGGGTATTATGATCGCAAGTATCGCCCTTCCGCGATCTAAATATTCGGTGGCGGCTTTTGTATTTGGTAGTTGAGCCCCAATATGAAAATACGGGGAGGCGCCGAGATGCTTTATTAAGTCCAGGCTCAGATCTGTATTGTCATGATCCACCACGACCGTTTCTACATTATCAACATCAAGACTCAAGGCATAGCCGAAGAGAAGAATGAGCAGCAGCGGGAGGGCAAATGCCAGATACAGGCTCCGGAAATCCCGTATCAGATGATAGAACTCCTTGCGAGTGACTGCTTGAACATTTTTTAGCTTCACTGGTGAAATACCTCGTTAGAAGTCATTTTTCCAGTCATGAGGGTGATAAAGGCTTCATTCAAGTCGGCGTCAGGACGACCCGGACATGCTGCAGCAATTATCTCTGTGGGACTGCCTGTAGCAACTATTTTGCCCTCGTTGATCATTACGATCCGTCCGCAATGTCGGGCTTCATCCATATAGTGGGTGGTAACAAATACCGTGATTCCATCCGAAGCCAATTGACGGATGAAATCCCAGAAGTGTTGGCGTGTGATGGGATCCACGCCCGATGTGGGTTCATCCAGAAAGAGGATGTCCGGACGGTGGAGGAGGGCACAGCCCAGGGCGAGACGCTGACGCCAGCCCTGCGGCAGTTCCCACGTGTATCGATTACGGACCTCCTCAAGCTGTGTAATATCCAATATCCAGTCAATGCGTTCTTTCCACTGGTCCTGCGGCACCGCGTAGATGCCCAGATAGAATCTGATATTTTCGTACGGACTTAAGTCTTCATAGAGGGAAAACTTCTGGGACATGTACCCGATGGATTTTTTTATTTCCTCGGGCTCTCTTGCGATGTCGTGTCCCGCCACCTGGCCGCTTCCGGAAGTGGGGGTAAGTATGCCGCAGAGCATGCGGATGGTCGTCGATTTCCCGGAACCGTTGGGTCCCAGGAAACCGAAGATTTCTCCTCTCCTTACGGAGAAGGTGATCTTATCCACCGCAACGAAGGCGCCGAACCGCTTTTCAAGAGCAGTTACGGATACGGCCTCAGCGTTTGAAGGAATCATGAATAATCTCCTTATCCACTTCCTGGATGCGCTTGATCATGGCCTCTTCGAGGCTTGCGAAATGGCCGCGTATTTCTTGTGGCGTGGCAATATCAAGAATGCGGGAACGATGCATCAGCGCCAGACGGTCACATTTTTCTCCCTCATCAAGATAAGCGGTAGAAACCATGATGGTCATGCCGTCCGCGCGCATCTGGGAAAGTATTTCCCAGAACTCCTGCCGCGAAACAGGATCCACGCCATTCGTCGGTTCATCGAGGATCAACACCTTCGGTTCATGGACCAGAACGCAGGCCAACCCCAGTTTCTGTTTCATTCCCCCGGAGAGATTGCCTGCCTGACGATTTACAAAGGGGAGCAGATTGGAAAATCCAAGATACTTCTCTCTTCTCCGCGCACGTTCTTTCCTCGGGACATTAAAAACGTCCATGAAGAATTTCATGTTTTCGTCAACTGTCAGGTCCTGGTAGAGGCCAAAACGCTGCGGCATATAGCCGATCAAAGGCTTTACCCGCTGTTTGTCCCTGACCACGTCCAGAGTGCTGATCAGAATGTTTCCCGATACCGGTCGGATCATGGTCGCTACCATCCGAAGCAGTGTTGATTTTCCCGCTCCATCGGACCCTACCAGACCGAAGATGATTCCCTGGTCGACGGATAGGGTAAGATCACGCACTGCTTCCACATCGCCGAAGCGCATGGAAACATTCTTTATGGAAATGAAAGATATATTATCTGCGACCATTTTCGGTACTCTCCGAAACGTCTATTCGTCCCGTTTTAAAAGAGAGCCGGGGAGATTTTAAAACCCCCATTGAAAAATCCCCCTCAATCCCCGTTTTTCAAGGGGGGAAAGCGTCAACTCCTCCCTTTGTAAAAGGGAGGTTGGGAGGGATCTTTATCGCAGCCAGGCGTCTGCTGGCATGCCGGACTTCAGTTCAAGAGAAGGATTGGGGATGGAGACCTTCACGAGGTACACCAGCTTCACCCTCTCTTTTTTGGTCTGAATTATCTTAGGCGTAAATTCACCTTCAGGTGAAATGAATGTTACCTTCCCTTTGTAAACTTTATTGGGAAAGGTATCGATTTTCACGTCCGCATCCTGCCCCGGTTTCACCTTTCCGATCTCTGGCTCATCCACGAATATTTTCAGATCCACCATCTCAAGATTGGCCATTGTCAGAACCTCGCGGCCGGGACTGACCACTTCTCCGGGTTCTACGTTGCGGCTCGTGATAATCCCGTTGTAAGGGGCGAGTAATCGTGTATATTGCAATTGAATATCAGACTGTTCGAGAGCCGCTTTGGCCTGTTTGATCTGTGAAACGGCGGCCTCTATTTCCTGCTCCGTTGCTTCGACCTTCTTCAGGTTGCTCTTCGCCTGTCTCAAGGCGGCTTCCGCATCGTCAAGTTTGGACTTGGCCGTATCATAGCTGAGTTTTACGGAGTCCCTTTCCTTTTCCGTAACAACACCTCGCTTGAACAATTGCTCGTACCGCTGATAATTCTTCTGCGCGTCATCCATGACGTCTCGCGAGCTTGTGACATTTGTTTCCGCTCTCACGACATCGGCGGGAAGGGTGCTTTTGTATATGTTAAGCATTGTGGACAGCTGATCTCGTGTCTTGATCGAGCGATCATGATTTGCCTGCGCCTGCTCTTTCTTTGACTGAAACTCAGTGGGATCGAGCTCGGCAAGAAGTTGATCCTTCTTGACGGCGTAGCCTTCCCTGACAGCCACGTTGGTGACGCGACCGCTTGCCTGGAAGGCAAGATTGGAGTTAGTCGCCTCAATCGTCCCTGAATAATAAATCTCGCCCCGCTGGGACTGCCACTGACCAAAATAGACCAGGGAACCAACACCTACCAAGAGAACCACAAATACTATGAATATAATCCGCTTCTTCATGGCAAAACCTCCCGCACACCCATCGCCCTCTCCAGTTTGGCTATGCTTATGTTGTAATCGCTTAAGGCATTGAAGTAATCCGTTTTCGCCTTTGTAAGCAGGGTCTGCGCATCGATGACATCCGTTGACGTTCCCACATGCTCCTTGTATCTTTCTGTGCTGACACGGAAGTTCTCATCAGCCTGCTCAATCGATTTTTTTGTAACCGCCACCTGTTTTTCGGCCTCATGGAGCGCCAACCAGGCGTTCTTGGCCTCGAGAGCGATCTGATCTTTTATATTGTCCAAGGCGTAGGTTGTCTGATTCTCCCGGGAGCGACTCGCGTCGACCCGGTTTTTTGTTCTGCCCCACTCCCAGAAATTCCAGGTCGCCATCCCCATGACATACGTGTTGTCCTGATTTCTATAAGGGCTTCCGTTAACATTAGCGTTGTCACCGTAGCGTTCAAAGTGGCCCACCACATTTACAGAAGGGAGATATTCACTCTTGGCCAGTTTAACCAGTTTCTGTGACTGTTCGACCTTCCGGGTATAGGACTTAACTTCCGGTCTGTTTTCCATTGCAAGCTTCTGGCATTCATCGAAGGTCTTTGTGTACGGCCTGAGGGTGAGAATGTCCTCTACTTCAGTCGGGGTATCGATTTCCCTACGAAGCACAGTATTAAATTTGGCTTTTGCCGTCTCCACGGCGTTTTCCGCCCTGACAAGGTTCTGCCGGCCGTTCGCGAGTTCCACCTCGGCGCGGAGGAGGTCGTTCTTGGGAATTACTCCAACATCAAAAAAATCCTGTGCCATGCTGCGGTGCGACTCGAGCTGCTCCACCGATTGTCTTGCCACGTCGAGACCCCTCTCCGCTTTCAGAACATTGAAATAGGCTACCCTAACCTCCTGGACCATGTCCTGAACGACTGTCGTTTCATCCAGCGACGCGATTTCATGGCCGAGCCGGCCGGCCTCATAATTCGCCAGTATTCCTCCGCCTGCAAAGATGGGTTGTTTAACTTCTACTGCCCAGCTGTAATTATCCTTTGTCCCTGTGACCAATGTAACTGGACCCATGACCGGAAGGGTAGCGGAGAGTGTCGGGTCCGCATTAAGTCTCGAGTAACTGTAATAGGTGCTGAACTTTGGCAGAAATCCCGTAAAGGCCTCTCGCTTCTGTGCTTCCGCCCCCTTGACCCCTTCTTGGGCTGATTGGATAAGAACACTCTGCCTTAAGGCCAGATCGATACTCTGTTGCAGAGTCAACCTTTCCGCAGATTGAGCCGTCTCATAAGTAATGCAGAAAAGCAATATCGTCGCAGAAAATATTAAATTTACATTCTTCGTCTGCATATTCCCCTTCCCTTCATTTCTTCACGGCTTTTAAAATGAGATTTTCGATTTTACCGGCAATATTTCCGGATATCCTGTCGTCCAATCTCCTTACACTGGCAGGCAGCCAGCTATACCTGGCCCTGATGGGCGCGCTGCTTTTATAGGTTATCATGGCTCCGACGACCATTAAGTATATCAGGAAGGGAACCGTTTCGATGAAGATTCCCTTTTCCACACCCTCTTTAAGGATCCCTCCGAGCATATTTACGATATGGAAAATATCCCGTGCCACAACTTCCGGTAGGTGTTTTCCTCCGGAGGCTACTTCACGCATCATGACCGGAGCAACTTGAGGATTATCATCTATGTTGCGGGCAAAGGTGCGTACGCAGACGCGGAGCTTTTCTTCAGGGTCCCGTATGTCCTTTATCTTACCGGCAATCATCTCCGCTGTGTTGCCGATAACGTTGCTGATGACTTCCGCATAGAGTTTTTCCTTGTCGCCAATATGATAATAAATCATGGCTTTATTGACACCCGCGCGTTTTGCAATCTCATCTACCCGCGCTCCGGAAAAGCCGGACTCCGAAAAGACGCTTGCCGCAGCCCTGAGGATACGCTTGACAGTTCCGTTTTTTTTAGCGGTTGACAATGGAAGGTCCATTCTCGCACCTCCGTAAAGATTCTTAATAAACTAACTAGTTAGTTATACCGTTTGGTAAATAACATGCGCCACTTAGTGCTGTCAAGTTTTTTTGTTCGTTACGGAATTGGAATTAATGGATCACGGGGATACATCGTCATATGGCATGCAGGAGTATCTGGATTCCCGATCAAGAGGCACTGTCATTTCTTCTCTCCCCCTTTGTAAACGGGGACCACAGGTGATTTTCAGGTGAGGGTGTGTTGTCGTTCCGAACGAATATGAGGAATCTTTAAGATTTCTCGCGTTGCTCGAAATGACGCAGAATAGAATTGCGACACAGTCTCCAAGGCGGGCATGACATTTTAAAATATATTTTCGCAATAAGCGGAGATATTACAGTCGCTCACTTTTTCTTGTGCGCCTTTTCCAGCTTCTCGTTGATATACCATACCTTGATGCGGAGGGACTGGCAGAGTCGCCGTACGTAATTTAATTTCTCAAGCGCATTTTCCGTGGGATCTGGATGAGGACGGCGAGGCCAGGCTTTTTACCTGTCTCCTTGGCATAGTGCAGCGCCTGGCCTATGCCTTCGTGGAATTTATCGACCCTCTCCACTTCGATGGCATAGTCTGCTGTTAACAGATCTATTCTGCCGTAGTTGACAGGCACTTCCATCTGGGCATGGCCCTGGAAATAAACACGGTTAAAGGCCCCCTGATAATCTTTCTCCGTTTACAGGATATGATGCTTCGGGGCGGCGCATGCCTCCATAAGGAAAAAAAAGAGTACTATCAGAAGATATGAATATAATTGTTTAAACCACGTTTTCATCACAATCTAAGGGCGTTCTCTGTGGTTTTTAATGGTTTCTTAAAAAGCATCGCCCAATTATTTATCAGGCTGATCTGAACAGTCTTGATTTTTCGATCATATAATTCAACACAATTTAAGCAGTTCTCCTTGACACCCGGACTTGGCTTGCTCTATATTTTACATAGTTAAAGAGAAGACATCATCACTACTCTTTGGGGAGATTATGAAAGCACCTCCTGTCAAGAAAAAAGAGTACGACCTCCGTATCGAAAAACGGGAGCCGGGGGATGTGGTTCTCTTCATCTCAGGCCGCATTGCCCTTGATGATCTGAACGACTTCATTTCTGATGCCAGAAGTATTCTTGAAAATGGGCACCTTAAGAAATTGATGGTGGACATCGCAGGAGTCACGTACCTGGACAGTGCAGGCACGCTCGCATTGTTCCAACTGGAGGAGGAACAGATAGCCCGGTCAGCGTCCGTCACCTTTCATGGTGTCACCGACAAAGTCAAAGGCATCCTCAATCTGCTTGATAAGAAAGCACACCATATTACGCCCCTTGTCCCGGAGCGGACCCCCCCGAATATCCTGGAGCAGATGGGAGAAGCCACCCGGTGGTTTCTTAATGATTTTTTCGAGGTTCTGAGTTTCGTGGGCGAGCTTATAATCGCCCTCATTCGCAGCCTCCTCTGGCATCACTCAATGCGCTGGAATGACATCCTCTACTACATGAAAAGGGCCGGCGTTGACGGCCTTCCCATCGTCGGGCTTATCAGCCTTCTCATGGGTCTCATCATGGCCTTCATGTCCTCATTGCAGCTTAAGCAGTTCGGGGCCAACATATATGTGGCATCCCTCGTGGCAATTGCCATGGTGAAGGAGCTGGGGCCCATCATGACTGCCATCCTGGTGGCGGGACGCTCAGGATCCGCATTTGCGGCTGAAATCGGTACGATGATCGTGAATGATGAAGTCAATGCGCTGAAGGCCATGGGGTTTGAGCCGATCCAGTTCCTCGCTGTGCCTAAACTTTTGGCAACCATCCTTGTCGTGCCTCTCTTGACGCTGTATGCTGATCTGTTCGCCATACTGGGCGGCCTGGTGGTCGGTGTTGTGGGACTCGATCTGACCGCCTACTCTTACATCCAGCAGACCCGTGAAGGTATCACCATCTTCGATATCGTATCGAGTATGGTCAAATCTGGCGTCTTCGCCGGACTGATTGCCGGAATCGGCTGCCAAAGAGGGTTCCAGGTGCGCGAAGGGGCGGAATCGGTGGGCACGCTGACGACATCAGCCGTTGTATCGGCCATTTTCCTCATTATCGTCACAGACTCGGCATTTGCCATCATCCTTCATTACGTGAGATAATAATGAAGCTGGCATAATAACGAACCATGAGAAAGATCGAATGAACAAGGAATCAATCATCGAAGTGGAAAATCTCACCGCCCGTTACGGAGATACCACTATTCTGGAAAATGTCAGCTTCCGGGTCGGCCGGGGCGAGATATTCATGCTCCTCGGGGGGAGCGGGTGCGGTAAATCTACCCTCCTGAAGCATCTCAACGGTCTGCTGAAACCCTCTTCAGGCCGGATTATCATCAACGGGACAGACATAACTGCAGCCGATGAAGAAGCCATGCGACAAGTCCAGAAAACAATCGGTGTCCTGTTCCAGGCGGACGCCTTATTCGGCTCCATGACGCTTTTCGAAAACATTGCCCTGCCCTTGTATGAATACACGGATCTTTCGCCGCGCATGATTGATCGAATTGTGAAAATGAAACTCGCCCTGGTCAATCTGCCTGGGCATGAAAACCATATGCCCTCTGAACTGTCCGGCGGCATGAGGAAAAGGGCCGCGATCGCCAGGGCCATGGCCCTTGACCCGCTGCTTCTTTTCTTCGACGAGCCTTGGGCGGGGCTCGATCCGGTCACCGCAGCGGAGTTGGATCTCCTCATAAGAAGTATCAACACTGCCATGGGAACAACCATGGTTATTGTCACCCAGGAGCTTGCGTCCATATTTGGTCTTGCCCAGAGGGTCATCATGCTGGACAAGAGCGTCCGGGGCATCATAGCCCAGGGAGACCCGACAGAACTCAAGGAACATTCCCGGGACCTCAGGGTAGTCAATTACTTCAACAGGAAAGCAACAGGCGGAGACGAGGGAGGATTTTAGCAATGGCCAGGAGGGCATCACCTTTTATGATCGGTCTTTTTGTCACCATAGGCGTCACCATCGGTGTAAGCATTATCGTGTGGATCGGCGCCTCGCAGTACTTCGAAAAAGGGACAATGTACGTAACTTATTTTGACGAATCCGTCCAGGGTCTCCAGAAAGACTCCAGCGTGAAGTATAGAGGAGTGGAAGTTGGCAGGATAGTGAAAATCGGCGTGGCCCCCGACAATAAACTCATCGAGGTAGTCATGAAGATCAACCTGAAAAACGATTTGGAGAGGAATACCATGACGCAGCTCAAGGCGGTGGGAATCACCGGCATCGTCTTTGTCGAGCTGGATCAGCAGCTTCCCGGAGCAATGAAACTCTCACCCCAGATCAGCTTCGCCGCTGAATATCCCGTCATCCCGTCCAGGCCTTCAGAAACGAAGCAGCTCCTTTCCGACATATATAATGTTATTGACAAAATAAATGACGTCGACTTTCGTGGTATTTCGGATAAGATCAAATCGACGGCCCAATCTGCAGATGACTTCCTGGCCGGCGCCCAGACGAAGCGGATTATGTCAAACCTGGAATCGTCGACAACGGCGCTTGACAAATCCATGAAGGGACTGGAAAAAGTTATCGCCGATGGCAACCTGGGAGAAACCATCACCGAAGCGAGACAGGCGCTAGCTGAGGCGCGTTCCCTCCTCACTAAACTGAACAGCGATGTCAAGGACATGAGGCTCAAAGACACGGCAGTAAAGGCAAATCAGGTGATGGATGCCCTGGACAGGACTGCCCGAACATCGGCAGTTGATATACAGACCGCCACGGAAAACCTGAGACGGGCATCGGAAAGTCTCGAGAGGCTTCTGGAAAGAATCGAGGCCAATCCGTCTGATCTCCTTTTTAGCAGACCCGCTGAACCACGGCAGTAAACGATCAAGCAGGCAATTTAATATATTGAACCGGCTAGACATTACTGAGAATGGGAGGACAGAATGAGAAGTAAAGGTCTATTTATCCCTGTGCTGATTCTGTTTATGGCAGGCTGCATGAGCGGACAGTCGCCAAGCAGGACGCAATACTACGTGCTTGATTATGCGTCACCGGGCATTAAGGATACGTTGCGTCTCGATGAGTCCCTCAAGGTAGAGCGCTTTTCTGTAGCCCAGCTCTTTAACAGCAACTCCATGATATTCAGGGCCGGTTCATTTGGTTTGGACAAGTTTCCCTACGACCGCTGGGGCACAAACCCAGGGGACATGGTTGCCGACTACCTGATCCGCGATTTCAGACGGGTCGGCCTTTTCCGGGGCATTTTTTCGTACCGTGATACTGACGTGGTCCGCTTCCTCCTCGAAGGAAGCATCACTGAATTCCTGATTGTCGAGCAAAAGGACGGCCGCAAGGCCTTGCTCACCATCTACGTGACACTGCTGGATATGAATCAGACGGTCTGCACGAAAAAAGTCGTCTTCCAGAAAAGTTACTCCCATGCCGCGCCATGCAAGGAAAATAGCGCGGAGGGTCTGGCCATGGGATTGAGTGAATCTCTGGAGCGGTTGTCAGCACAGATTATCAGCGACGTATATCAGGCTGTCAAATCCCGCTCATGAACGAGCGTGCAATAATCCTTCTGCCCTTTCGGAAAATACACGGAAGGGCCGGTAATTTCTCGCCGCCAAATTATATTGACTTACATGACCTCATCTTCTATACTTCCCGCACCTGACGGGGAATTCCATTAAATATCTAAAAATAAATTCTGCTGAGCATCGATTTTTGAGTAATTTTATTGTACGGAGGTTAGTATGAAAAAATTCGGCCTTTTGTTTGTTCTATGCGCCGTCATGGTCATGTTCGTTATCGCCTGTGGTGAGAAAGGCAATACTGTCAGAATCGGAGTAAACGCGGAGATGACCGGCGATATGCCCGCTGTGGGTGAGTCATGTAAAAAGGCCGCGGAGATGGCCGTCAAAGAGGTTAATGACGCGGGTGGAATTGATGTAGCCGGACGGAAATACAAAGTGGATCTTATTGTTGAAGACAACGCCGGCAAGCCAGACCAGTCTGCTTCCGCTGCCCAGAAGCTGATCACGCAGCAGAAGGTTCACGCGATCATCGGCCCGAATGCCACGCGCTATGCGCTTCCTGCCTCGGAGATCGCAGAAAGTTCTAAAGTTGTCATGATAACACCCTGGTCGACAAATCCGAAAACTACCCTGGATGCGAAGACGAATGCCCCGAAAAAATATGTATTCCGCTCCTGCTTCATCGATCCTTTTCAGGGACGTGTGGTAGCGAAATTCGCGCTGGAAACACTCAAGGCAAAGAAGGCCGCCGTCCTCTATGACGTGGCGTCTGAATACAACAAGGGCATCGCAGAGATCTTCAAGGATACTTTCGAGCAATCCGGTGGCAAGGTCGTAGCCTTCGAGACATACACGACGAACGACAAGGATTTCTCCGGACAGCTCACAAAGATCAAGAAAGCTCAGCCCGACATGATGTTCCTACCTAACTACTACAGCGAGATACCGCTTCAGATTCAGCAGGCAAAGAGGCTGGGCATCAACGTGCCCTTCGTGGGCAGCGATTCATGGGGCTCCCAGGAGCTGCACAAACTCTGCGGGAACGATTGCGAGGGATATTATTTCAGCACCCACTATGCCGCCGACGCGGCGACACCCGTGGCGACGAAGTTTATCGAGGGATTCAAGGCGAAGTACGGAACTCTGCCTGATGACGTTGCGGCTCTGACGTACGATTCATTCGGCCTCCTCTTCCAAGCACTCAAATCCGCCGCCAAGCTTGACAGGGATTCAATCAGGGATGCCCTCGCCAAAATTCCGAAGTACGAGGGCGTGACTGGGAATATGCAGTTTAAGGAAGGCTCCGGCGATCCCACAAAGAGCGCCGTGATCGTGCAAATCAAGGGTGGAAAATTTGTGTATTTCGCAATCGCGAACCCGTGATGATACTGCAAAAATTTTTCGTACCGGATATATCCCCCTTAACAAGGGGCTGGATAAATGAAAATAGCTTTTTCCTTACAGATCCCCCTTCATATAAGGTGGATACAGGGGGATTTTTCAAAAGCAATGGAAACAAAATCCCCCAACCCTCTTTCAATAAGGGGGTGTGCAAGAAACAAATTCTATTTTTCTCACTGATCAAATGACATACGTCCTCCAGCAGCTACTGAATGCGCTACAGGTCGGCAGCATCTATGCATTGATTGCCCTGGGCTACACCATGGTATACGGCATACTCACCATGATAAACTTCGCCCACGGCGATCTCTTTATGGTCGGCGCATTTCTCTGCTTCGTTGCCGCTGTATCCCTTCATCTGACGTTTATTCCAGTACTCGTCTTTTCTATGATCGGCGTGGCGTTTCTTGGCGTGGTGATCGAGCGCTTCGCTTATAAACCGCTCCGCCAGGCACCGCGCGTCTCCGCTATTATCACGGCCCTTGGCGTCGGCCTATTTCTGGAGAATTTTACCCTTGCCTTAAACCCGTACCCGAAGCAGATTCCCCAACTCCTGGAAAATACGACATGGACGTTCTTCGGTTTGTCCGTCTCATCTCTGCAGGTATTTGTTATCATCCTTTCCCTGGTCCTCATGTGGATTCTGGATCTGATAGTGAGACGAACCATGGTAGGTATGGCAATGCGTGCCATATCCTGGGACAAGACGGTCGCTCCTCTTCTCGGTGTGCCGGTGAACATGATTATTTCCGTTACCTTTGCCATCGGCACGAGTCTCGGCGGCGCTGCGGGCGTAATGTACGGTCTTGCGTACCCGGTAATCGATCCATACATGGGGATTATGGTGGGATGGAAAGCATTCATTGCAGCTGTGGTGGGCGGCATAGGCAATATACGCGGAGCCATGATTGGCGGCTACATCCTTGGTGCAGTGGAAATCATGGTAGTTGCCTTTTTACCTTCCACGTATCGCGATTTTATAGCCTTTGTACTCTTATTGGTGTTGCTGATATTCAGGCCCTACGGCATTCTCGGAAAACCGCACCCCCAGAAGGTGTAAAAACCTGAATCTCCCTTTTGACAAAGGGAGATTCAGGGGGATTTTTCAATAGGACTGGAAATAAAAACCACCCGACCCCCTTTCAAAAAGGGGTAGAGCAAGAGATGATGATAAACACGTCACGCATAAAACAATTCATAGAGAAGCTGGAGACGAAGCGCTGGCTGTTGCCTGCCCTTCTGATCTTTGTCTTTGCGCTCTCCCTCGTCATTCAACAGTTCGAGTTTCTCGATCCTTATGTCCAGCTAATCATCATGTACGTGGGCATCAATATCATCCTAACATTGAGCCTCAACCTTATCAACGGCTACATGGGAGAGTTTTCCGTGGGGCATGCGGGATTCATGGCCATCGGCGCATACGTCGCTTCCTTTCTCACCGTAAAGGTTTTTCCCGCACATATGGCGGTATGGCTATTTCCCGTGGCTGTCATCGCGGGCGGAGCGGCTGCAGGCGTTGTCGGCCTGGTCGTCGCCTTTCCTTCCTTCAAGACAAGGGGCGACTATCTTGCCATCGTAACACTCGCCTTCGGCATGATCGTCAAATCCGTAATTGAAAATATAGATGCCCTGGGCGGACCGCGTGGCTTTCTCGGCATGGAGAAGCTCTCCACCCTCCCCTGGGTATTCTTCTGGGTTCTCCTTTCCGTGTGGGTCATACGTAATCTGATCTACTCGAATTTCGGCAGGGGTGTGCTTTCGATCCGTGAGGACGAGGTGGCAAGCGACCTGATGAGCGTCAATACCAACCATGTCAAGGTCCTCGCCTTTACAGTTTCTTCTTTCTTTGCGGGCATTGCAGGCGCTCTTTTTGCGCACCTCCTGCAGTTCATCAACCCCCGAGCCTTTGATATAATTAAATCAACGGACATTCTGATAATGGTGTACCTTGGAGGCATGGGGTCTATTGCCGGCTCCGTAATCGGCGCCACGGTGTACACGGTATTGCTGGAGGTCTTGCGTCCCATGGGAATTTGGCGGATGGTCTTCATGCCCCTCGTACTGGTACTGTTGATGATCTTCCGGCCCAAAGGCATTATGGGTCTCCGGGAATTTCGCTGGTTCGTGCCTGTGCGCGACATGCTCGCAAGCAGGCTCTGGCGTGAAAAGAAGGCAGGCACCTGATGTCCATCTTGAGAACAGAGAATGTTACGCACTACTTTGACGGACTGGCCGCGGTTTCCGAATTTAACCTGAACCTTGAGCCACAGGAACTCGTGGGCATCATCGGCCCTAACGGTGCAGGGAAGACAACCATATTTAACCTGATTACCGGCGTCTACAAAGCGACGTATGGGAGCATATCATTTGCAGGCACGGAGATCGTCGGCAAGACGCCGAGCATGATCACTACCCTTGGCATTGCACGCACATTCCAGAACATCCGCCTCTTCAAAGAACTCTCGGTACTCGATAATGTCCGCATCGCCCATTATGCGCGGGTGAGGTACAGCCCCGTCGAGGCCCTGCTCCACATGGGCCGCTTCCAAAAAGAAGAGGAGGAGATCATCGGCCATTCCATGGATCTCCTTGCCTTCCTAAAACTGGACGCTTACGCCGATGAGGTGTCGAAAAACCTTCCTTACGGTTTGCAGCGAAGACTTGAAATAGCGAGAGCCCTGGCAACAAGGCCGCGGCTCCTGCTGCTGGATGAACCTGCCGCCGGTATGAATCCCAACGAGGTTTCACAGCTCATGGAATTTATCAAATGGATCAGGAAGGAGTTCGACCTGACCATTCTCCTCATTGAGCATCAGATGCACCTAGTAATGAATATCTGCGAAAGGCTTCTGGTCCTTGATTTCGGTGAAACAATTGCCGAGGGTCAGCCGCGGGAGATACAGAAGAACCCGCGCGTTCTGGAGGTATATCTTGGCGAGGTGCAGTGCTGATGGGCACCAACGGAAATATACTTTCAATTGAGAATCTCACCATCGCCTACGGCAACATAAAGGCCGTGGATAATATTTCCCTGGAGGTTAACGAGGGCGAGATCGTCACCTTGATAGGCGCCAACGGTGCAGGCAAATCATCCACGCTCCGCGCCATATCGGGCGTCGTGCCCTACAGCGGCCTGATAAGATACAGGCAGCAGGACATGCGCGGCGTCGCCGCCCACCGCATAGTCGCCATGGGCATGGCGCAGGTGCCGGAAGGACGCGGCATCTTCGGAAACCTGACAGTCAGGGAAAACCTCAAGCTCGCTACCTGGCAGAGAAGACACAAGGGAGAGATCGCGAAGGATTATGAGAGGGCATTCGGCATCTTTCCACAGCTTCAGAAGAGAAAGGATCAGCTCGGCGGCACGCTTTCGGGCGGAGAACAGCAAATGCTAGCCGTAGCGCGGGCGCTCATGAGCAGGAGCAGCATGATGCTTCTCGACGAACCCTCCATGGGACTCGCGCCCATGCTGGTGAGGGACATCTTCCAGGTACTCTGCGATATCAACAGGGCGGGCACCACGATCCTCCTTGTTGAGCAGAACGCCCACATGGCACTATCCATCGCGTCGCGCGCCTACGTGCTCGAAACGGGAAGGATCATACTTTCCGGCCCGGGCAAGGAACTCCTTGGCGCCCCCCGCGTTCGTGAAGCCTACCTCGGTGTCGATACATAACTTGCCCATTGCCCCCCTTTAGCAAAGGGGGCTGGAGGATTTGTTCTGATATCCAAAATCCCCGTGATTCCCCCTCTTATAAAAGAGGATATATCAAGAAAGTTGTTTCTATGCTTCGTGATGCCGCGTAGCATGAGGGCAGGCTCTGCGCGGGAACGACAGTGGAAATGCAGGAATAACAAAGAGATAATGTGAGCGTCCTCATTACATTACTGCCAGTTTTTTTTGTCCCAATATTTATATTCGTAGATCCACTCGTCTTTGTACATCTTCACCAAACTTTGAAAGTACTGTTTGCTCTCCTCATGCCGCCTTCTCTGCTTTCTGTAATCCTTCCCGGCCCTGATATCCTCAGCCAGTGATTCACCGAGCCGGAAGGCCATTTTTTCGGCGCTTTCCAAAGCACGGGGACTGGATCTTACGGATACTCCTACGCTCCCGGTAACGAAAGACCCGAAGTTGAGCATGGTCTCATTTAAGTAATCCGTGACCTGCCGATACTGACCGGGGCCTCCGGAGGTGGCCACGTTGACGCTGTACTTACCCATCAAAAGCTGGCAGTGGACGGCATCGGACATGCGGTCTATCACGGTCTTCATTTGGGCGGTGACCGATCTGAAGTAGTTCGGGGAGCCCATAACCAGGCCGTCAGCGGCAGTCATCTTTTTAAATAGGAACTGAAAGTCGTCCCTCTTCACGCATTTTCCTTTCTTGTAACATACCCTGCAGGCGTTGCAGTATTCTATATGCAGCTTGCAGAGGTCCACCAGTTCCACCTTGAAGCCTTTAGATTTCGCCCCATTCAGAACGGCCTTGACCAACTTCAGGGTCTCGCTTTTAGAGCCCTTTGGACTGGCGTTTATACCCAGTATTTTCATCTTTCTCTCCTCCGAATGATTTAGATATAGTGAGTGCTCTTTGATGATTGCCAGTTTTACACCATATTATATCTCGGAATTTTGAAAAAGGCCATTATATCTTCTGCGATGATCGGAAAAACACTAGATTTCCGTTTGCAGGGAATGACAGGGAGAGGTCGGATTCCCGCCTGAGCCCGCACTCAATGCAGCGTATGCTGTATATGCAATCCTCTCTGCAAGTTACACTTCCTAAAATCGTCTGAATCCTGTATATGTCAGTAACTGATGGCGACGACGATCTGCTGCATGGAGGAGATACTGACTAAAATGAATAAGATATTTCGAAGATGTAATCGCGATTGCCTTCCTCAGCAGGAAATCGATAAGATGCCTGCCGGAAAGTCAGATCGTGAAAAGAAAAGTTTCCCCATCCCCATCAGTCCCTTGATCCATTCCGCATTACGCGCCATATATGCAGGCGGTCCGAAAAGCACGTGTTAAAATCCCTAAACAATTATTGTATAATCAAAGGCAGGCGTACTTAGGTTCCTATCGAAAAGGAGGTGTCGTTTATGAACCGAGAATACCGAATCAAAACCCTGCAAAATAAAATTAGTGAAGGTGGGTTGTGCGGCGCCCTGCTCTGCTATTCCCGTGATATATTGTACTACACAGGCACGGCACAGCCTTCATACCTCGTCGTCATGC
>Ga0187849_1001811_pt1 | contig 21848 bp, 17 predicted proteins | sample June2016WEW_4_10_2_FD_132412 | JGI IMG/M metagenome (GOLD analysis project Ga0187849, IMG submission 132412) | Peatland microbial communities from SPRUCE experiment site at the Marcell Experimental Forest, Minnesota, USA - June2016WEW_4_100 | ecosystem: Environmental > Terrestrial > Soil >...
GACACGGCTGTGGCGGCGATCCGTGAGGCGAAGACACGGGGCTTTCGGGTGACGACGAACTCGACGTTCTTCAACACCGACTCGCCGAAGACGGTTCGCGACGTTCTCGACTTCCTCAACGACGATCTCGGCGTGGACGCGATGATGATCTCGCCGGCGTACGCATACGAAAAGGCGCCCGATCAGGAGCACTTTCTCGGGGTCGTCCAGACCCGCCAGCTGTTCAAGGAAGCCTTCGCCGACAAGCGGAGGAACAAGTGGCGCCTCAACCATTCGCCGCTCTTCCTCGACTTCCTCGAGGGCAAGGTGGACTTCCAGTGCACGGCCTGGGGCATTCCCAGCTACTCGGTCTTCGGCTGGCAGCGACCGTGCTACCTCATGGCCGACGGCTACGCGGCCAGCTACCGCGAGCTGGTCGAGACCACCGACTGGAGTGCTTACGGACGAGGCAAAGATCCGCGGTGCGCCAACTGCATGGCTCACTGCGGCTACGAGCCCTCGGCCGTCATCGCGAGCCTGGGCTCGCTCCGCCAATCGCTTCGCGCGCTCATGAACACGCACTGATCGACATGAGCGTCATCACCCACCCAGCCGAGTCTGTGCTTGCCACGGCCGTCTCACCGGAGTGCCTCCGTGAGATGGGGCCCAGCGAGCTCCGTTTGCTCGTGGCGGAGATCCGCCAGTTCCTCGTCTCGAGCGTCTCGGCGACCGGTGGTCATCTGGGCTCGAACCTCGGAGTTGTGGAGCTCACCGTCGCCTTGCACCGCGTCTTCTCGTCTCCCGACGACGCCCTCGTCTGGGACACCGGTCACCAGGCCTATGTGCACAAGCTCGTCACCGGCCGGCAGGACCGCTTCGTCGGCCTGCGCCAGAGCGGCGGCATGTCCGGCTACCCGAACCGCTCCGAGTCCGAGCACGATCTCGTCGAGAACAGCCACGCTTCCACGGCGCTTTCGTATGCGTACGGCCTCGCCAGCGCGCGGCGGCTTCACCGGAACCCACGCCGTGTGGTCGCGGTTGTCGGCGACGGCGCGTTGACCGGCGGCGTCGCGTACGAGGCGCTGAACAACATCGGGGTCTCGGGCGCGAACGTCGTCATAGTCCTCAACGACAACGGGCGTTCCTACGCTCCGACGGTGTCGAGGATCTCGTCCGCAGGCCGGTCCGTTGCGCCAGGCCGCGGCAACGGCTCAACGCCGGGACGTACCCCGGCGCGCGGCTTCTTCGAGGCCCTCGGCGTCAGCTACCTCGGGCCAGTGGACGGCCACGACCTCGAAGCGCTCGAACGGGCGCTGCACCGGGCGGCGGACCAGCCCGGGCCAGTCGTGCTGCACGTGCATACGACCAAGGGCCGCGGCTATGAGCCTGCAGAGCTCGACGAGGAGAAGCGCCTTCACGACGTCGGGCCTTTCGATCCGGAGACCGGTGTCGCGCTCGCCGTGGCCGGACGCCGGCTGAGCTACACGGAGGCATTCAGCTCGGCGATCGTGCGCGAAGCGGCGGCACGCCCCGAGATCGTGGCGATCACAGCCGCCATGCCGGGACCGACGGGACTGATCGAGTTCCGTGACTGCTATCCGGAACGTTTCTTCGACGTCGGCATCGCGGAGCAGCACGCCGTGAACGCGGCGGCCGGCATGGCCATGGGAGGCCTGCGACCTGTCGTGGCGATCTACTCCACGTTCCTCAACCGGGCCTGGGACCAGGTCTACTACGACGTCGGCCTGCACCGCCTTCCGGTGGTCTTCTGCCTGGACCGGGCGGGCATCACAGGCGACGACGGGCCCAGCCACCACGGCGTGCTCGACCTCATGCTGCTCACCAAGGTTCCCGGCATGACTGTCTTCGCGCCTTCCTCATACGAGGAAGTCGGCAACATGCTGCACGAGGCCCTGACGATCACCTCGGGCCCGGTCGCCATCCGGTGGCCGAAAAGCGAAGCCTGCCCGACGTCCCAGGTGGGAAGCGGCATCCGGGCACGCAAGGTTCGCGCAGGGTCGCAGGTTTGCCTCGTCGGTGTCGGCAAGCTCGTCGCGGCTTGCGAGCACGCCGCCCACATCCTCGCCGGCAAGGGCGTCGACGCCACCGTGTGGGACGCGCGCGTAGCCTCGCCGCTGGACCCGGCCATGATCGAAGATGCGATGGCCCACGAACTCGTAGTGTCCGCCGAAGACGGGATCCTCGAAGGCGGCGTGGGGTCACGGGTCAACGCAGCTCTCCGCGGTGCGGCGCCGGCCGGCATCGGTCCAGCGGTCGTCAACTGCGGTGTCCCGACCGCCCACCTGCCGCACGGCGAGGCATCTGACATCCTGGCGTACCTCGGTCTCGACGGCCCGGGGATCAGCCAGGCGGCGCTCGACCACCTTTGAGCCTTTAGCCCGGGCGCTTCGCTCCCGCACCTTCGACCTCGGGCGCCTGTTCGCCGGGGAGGGCCCGCAACACAGCCAGGGGAGCTCGCGTAACCTTGCTCCAGCACCCGCAAGCACCCGCTCGCCCGCGCGCGAAGCCCTTTCAGAGAAACGAGGAACACCATGGCCCAGGTCGTCCCCGCCGAGGAGGCCGCGCCCGTCCACGTCGCAGATGCTCACGTGTTCTACTCGTGGTCTGCGCAGGCGCTGATCAAGCCGATGGTCATCGCAGGCGCCGAGGGCTCCTACGTCTTCGACGACGCCGGCAAGCGCTACCTCGACTTCTCGTGCCAGCTCGTCAACACCAACATCGGCCACCAGCACCCGAAAGTCGTCGCAGCCATCAAGGCACAGGCGGATCGGCTCTGCACGGTGAGCCCGTTGCATGCCAACGAGGCGCGCAACGAGGCCGCCCGCCTGATCTGCGAGCTCGCTCCCGCCGGCATGAACAAGGTCTTTTTCACCTGCGACGGCTCGGAGGCCGTCGAGCACGCTTGCCGCATGGCCAGGCTCCACACGGGCCGGATCAAGCTGATGGCCAGGTACCGCTCTTACCACGGGAGCACGACGACGGCCACCAACCTGACCGGCGAGCCGAGGCGTTGGCCCAACGACTACGGGAGCGCGGGGGTCGTGCACTTCTTCGGCCCGTTCCTCTACCGCTCGCCTTTCCACTCCTCCAACGAGGAGGAGGAGTCGAAGAGGGCGCTCGAGCACCTGGAGCAGGCCGTGCTCTTGGAGGGGCCTTCGACGATCGCAGCCATCGTCCTAGAAACAATCCCCGGTACCGCCGGCATCATGCCCCCGCCTCCCGGCTATCTCGCCGGAGTGCGTGAGATCTGCGACCGCTACGGCATCGTGTTCATCGCGGATGAGGTCATGGCCGGGTTCGGCCGGACAGGGAAGTGGTTCGCGTTCGAGAACTACGGCGTCGTTCCCGACCTCGTGACTTTTGCGAAGGGCGTGAACTCGGGCTATGTGCCCCTCGGCGGTGTCATCATCTCCGACCCGATCGCGGCGAGCTTCGCCGAGCGCGTCTACGCGGGCGGCCACACCTACTCGGGCCATCCGCTCGCGTGCGCGGCCGCGGTTGCGACCATCAATGCCATGAAAGAAGAGAGGATCGTCGAGAACGCCGCCTGGATCGGCGAGAACGTGCTCGGGCCGGGTCTCACCGCGCTCGCGAGCCGCCACGCGTGCGTCGGCGAGGTGCGCGGCCTGGGTGTGTTCTGGGCACTCGACCTCGTGAGGGACAAGGCGACCCGCGAGCCGATCGCGCCCTACGGCGGCACGAGCGCAGCGATGACGGACCTCGTGCGAGCCTGCAAGGAGCGTGGCCTCCTGCCGTTCACGAACTTCAACCGGCTGCACGCCGTGCCGCCCTGCAACGTGACCGAAGCCGAGGCCCGCGAGGGGATCGAGATCCTGGACGAGGCACTCTCGGCCGCGGACGCCTATTGCGGGGTCTAGGTTCGCCGCGGGTCTTGCGGCTGGTCACGCGGGTGCGCCCGGTACCATTTATCAGTCGGCCTGACGCTTGGGGGGACCACGGATCTACGAGGAGCGTCCTCGATGCGAGCCTTGTTCGGAGCGCTCGCCGGTACGCGCGCGCCCGCTCGTATTCGCGCCCGCGGCCGTTCCGGGACGCGTTTGGCCGTGAGAGGACTTCTCAATCTCGCAGCGATCGCCGTGCTTCCGCTCTCGGTTGCAGCCTGCACGAGCAGTTCGCCGTCCACCGCATCCGGCCAGGTGACGATCACGCTCTACAACGGCCAGCACGTGCAGACGACCGAGGCGCTCGTCGCGGCCTTCGAGAGAGCCACCGGGATCGACGTCGCGGTCCGCAACGACGACGAAGACGTCTTCGACGCCGAGATCGTCGCGGAGGGACAGCGGTCGCCCGCCGACGTGATCTTCTCGGAGAACTCCCCGGCTCTCGAGTACCTCCAAGGCAGGGACCTCCTGGCGCCGGTCGATCGCTCGACGCTCGCGCGCACCCCGGGCAAGTACAACTCACCCCAGGGCGACTGGGTCGGGATCTCGGCGCGCGTCAGCGTTCTCATCTACAACCCGGGCCTGATCAACAAGAGCGCGCTCCCGACCCGTGTCCTCGAGCTCGCCGATCCGCGATACAGGGGCGAGCTCGCATTCGCGGCAGGCGAGACCGACTTCCAGCCCGTCGTCACCTCGGTGCTTCGCACCTACGGGAAGGCCACGGCGCTCAAGTGGCTGGACGGCATCAAGACCAACGCGGGGGGCCACGTCTACCCGGACAACGAGTCGATCTCGGCCGCGGTGAACCGTGGGATCGTCGCGTTCGGAGTCGTCAACCAGTACTACTGGTACCGGATGCGTGCGGAGGTCGGAGCCGCCAACATCCATTCACGGATCGCCTACTTCGCAGCGCGAGACCCTGGCTATGTCCTCGACATCTCCGGAGCAGGGATCTTGAAGTCGTCCAAGCACCAGGCGGCTGCGCAGAGATTCCTGGCCTTCCTCGTCTCCGAAAAGGGCCAGGAGATCATCGCCCACTCGATCAGCTTCGAATACCCGATCGCGTCGGGTGTCCAGACCACGCAAAGCGAGACGCCCTTTGAGGAGCTCGAACCGAACCCGGTCGACGTCGGCGAGCTCGGCACCGGGGCCCAGGCGATCGCTCTGTTGCGCGACGTGCAGCTCCTTTGAGCGTGGGCGCTCGATCGGCCAGGCGGCCGAAGGTCCTGGTGGCCGTGACTCTCCTTGTCGTCGCCGTGCTCGCGCTCCCGCTCGCCTTCCTGCTCACCGAGGCGGCCGGTGCGGGTGCCTCCAACGTCTGGCACCTGATCTGGCGCTCGCTGACGGCGAGCCTCTTGTGGAACACGGTCCGCCTCACCGTCGTGGTCACCCTGCTCTGTGCTGTGATCGGGACCCTCACCGCGTACGGCGTCGAGCGGACCGACCTTCCCGGCCGAGGTGTCTGGGCGGTGCTCGTCGTCGTCCCCTTCGCCATCCCGGACTTTGTCGTGAGCTTCGGCTGGTCCTCGCTCTCGACGTGGGTGCAGGGCTTCAGAGGAGCTGTGCTGGTCATGACCCTCGCCGTCTACCCCCTCGTCTACCTGCCCGTAGCGGCGAGCCTGCGAGGTGCCGACCCGGGCCAGGAGGAGATCGCCCGCAGCCTCGGGGCGGGTCGGCTCTCGACCTTCTTCCGCATCACGCTCGGCCAGGCGCGCCGGGCGATCCTCGGTGGCTGCCTGCTCGTTGCCCTCGTCATCCTCGCCGAGTACGGCGCCTTCGAGATCCTCGGGTTCCAGACCTTCACCACCGAGATCTTCACCGAGTTCAATATCGTCGACACCTCGGTGGCTTGTGCGCTCTCGCTCGTGCTCATCCTGCTGAGCCTTGTCGTGCTCGTAGGTGAGAGCGCCTCGCGTGGCGCCGGCCGGGTGAGCCGTACCGGCCCAGGGGCCCAGCGGGTGCTGGCGCGCAGGCGCCTCGGGCGCGCGCGCCTACCTGTTCTCATCGGGTACGCGCTGCTTGTCCTGGCGGCGCTCGGGGTGCCGATCGGCTCGTCGCTCTACTGGATCTTCGAGGGCGGGACGCATTCGCTCATGGGCGCGTCGCTCGGCTCAGCGGCGCTGCACACCGCCGGCTACAGCCTCGGCGCCGCGCTGGTGGCGACCGCGATGGCGCTGCCTGTCGCGCTCCTCGTGTCTCGCCACCCGGGTCGTGTGCACCGGCTGCTCGAGCGAACGACGTTTCTCGTTCTCGCCATGCCCGGGCTCGTCGTCGCGCTCGCGATCTCGTACTTCTCCACGAACTACGCGAACAGCTTCGGCTATCAGACCGCGCCGCTCCTGGTTCTCGCCTACTCGATCATGTTCTTCCCGCTCGCTCTCGTGTGCGTGCGGGCCTCGGTGGCACAGTCACCCGTCTCCCTGGAGGAGGTAGCGGGCTCGCTCGGGGTGCGCCGGCTTCCTGCGCTCTTGCGGGTGACCCTGCCCCTCGTCGCGCCCGGGATCGGCGCGGCCTTCTGCCTGGTCTTCTTGTCCGCGGTGACCGAGCTCACCGCGACCTTGATCCTGATCCCGACCAACGCAGAGACGCTCGCGACGCAATTCTGGGCCTATCAGCAGAATCTCTCCTACGGCCAGGCAGCCCCGTTCGCGCTCGTCATCATCGCGATCGCGGCGGTCCCGAGCTACGTGCTCGGCCGTTTCTTCGACCGGCTGCCGCGCCGCGGGCTTGCCCAGGCACCGGGGGTCGTGACGTGATCGACCTCGAGGTCGTCGGCATCCACAAGTCATACGGTTGCCAGCCTGTGCTGCGCGGCCTCGACCTCTCGGTCGTCGCGGGATCGTTCACGTCCATCCTCGGGCCGTCGGGCAGCGGGAAGACGACGCTGCTGCGGGTGATCGCAGGCTTCGAACGTGCCGACCGCGGTGTGGTGCGGCTCGCCGGCGAGGTCGTCGACGACAGCGATCACTACGTGGCGCCCGACAGGCGACGTATCGGCTTCGTGCCCCAGGACGGGAGCCTGTTCCCGCACCTGGCGGTGGAACAGAACGTCGGCTTCGGCCTGCCCCGGCGTGAGCGGCGCGGGAAGCGGGTTGGCGAGCTGCTGGACATGGTCGGGCTGGGCGGGCTGGAACGGCGCTATCCCCACCAGCTCTCCGGCGGCCAGCAGCAGCGCGTCGCCCTCGCCCGGGCGCTTGCCATCGGACCGTCGCTCGTGCTGTTGGACGAGCCGTTCGCCTCCCTCGACGCGAGCCTGCGGGCGGTTCTGCGCCAGGACGTCCGGCGCGTGCTCAAAGAGGCGGGCACGACTGCGCTGCTCGTCACCCACGACCAGGACGAGGCGCTTTCGCTCGCCGATCGTGTCGCGATAATCCATGACGGGCAGATAGGCCAGTACGACACCCCGCAGGCTCTCTACGCCCACCCTGCGAGCCCCGAGCTCGCCCTCGGTCTCGGCGAGACGAACTTCCTGCGCGGCAAGGCGCGTGGCGATGCCGTCGAGACTTGCCTTGGGCTCCTCTTTCTCGAGAGTGCTCCAGCATCGGCTGCGACGACAGTCGACGGGGCTCCGCTTCTCGTCCTCATCCGTCCCGAACAGATCGTGGTCTCGGGCGAGCCCGGCGATGACCGCCGGACCGCCCGTGTTCTCGGCGCCGAGTTCTACGGCCACGACGCCGTGGTCAGGCTGCGCGCCGACTGGGACGATTCGGAGATCCTCGTCGCCCGCACGTCAGACGCGGGGACTTTGCCGAAGGTGGGCGCCAGGGTTGCGCTCTCGGTTCGCGGGCGCGTCGTCGCGTGGTCCGACAGTGCTCTGCCCGGCGGTGCCGAGGCAGCAGACGGCGCCAAGAGCGAGCAGTGACGGCTCGAGCCCGTCCTGGTCAGGTCCGCGAGAAGATGGGCGAGTGACACACCGCGTCTTGGCCCTCCGGTCACGCACATCTGATCGCCTCAGGTCCCACCCTGGCGCCGGTGGGGCGATCGTGCTCGTGCTGGTGGTTTCGTGCGTGTCCGGATGCGGGGGAACGGCTGCCTCGTCGAGCACGACCACCACGACGAGCACGCCGCCGATGCATGCGTCGACCGTCGCCTGCCCGAGCCCCGGCTCTATCGCCACCTGGAGCGTGCGGCGCCTCGCAGAGCAGACCGTTGTCGTCCCCGTCGACGAGAGCGACGTCGCGTCGGTGACCCCGGAGGTCGCGGCCGGCGTGGGCGGAGTGATCCTCCTTGGAGCGTCCGCTCCTTCGGATCTCGGCGTGGCTCTGCGAAGCCTTGTTTCATCGGCCCCCGACGGCATCGCGCCATTTGTGATGACCGACGAGGAGGGAGGCGTGATCCAGCGGATGGCGAACCTGGTCGGGTCGATCCCCTCGGCGAGGCAGATGGGCGCCACCATGACCCCTGCCCAGATCCGCCGGCTTGCCACGAGCCTCGCCCAGCGCATGCGAGCGGCTGGCGTGACCATGGACCTCGCTCCGGTGCTCGACGTGGACGGGGGGCAGGGACCCGACAACCAGGACCCGGACGGCACGAGGTCGTTCAGCGCGCACGAGAAGATCGCGTCCGTGGACGGGCTCGCGTTCGCCGCCGGCCTTCAGGCGGGCGGGGTGGTGCCGGTGGTCAAGCACTTCCCAGGGCTTGGTGGCGCGACGGGCAACACCGACGTCACTCCCGCCTCGGCGCCACCTTGGAGCATCCTCAGGCGTGTCGGCCTCGTCCCGTTCGAGAATGCGCTCGACGCGAGGGTTCCCGCCGTGATGATCTCCAACGCCACGATCCCCGGGTTGACCGGGCTCCCCGCGAGCGTCTCTTCCGCCGTCATCACCGGGCTGCTCCGCGATCAGCTCGGCTACCAGGGACTGGTCATGACCGACTCGCTCTCTGCCGTCGCCCTCGGCGCGATCGGGTACTCGGTCGAAAAGGCGACGGTGGCGGCTCTGGAGGCCGGCGCGGACATGGTGCTGTTCGACGCCGGTGCGGGAGCTGTGGCGTCGGTCACGAACGACACCGTCTCTGCGGTGGTGTCCGCTGTGGGCGCTGGCAAGCTCGGACGCCTCCGGCTCGTGAGCGCCGTCACCCGCATCCTCAAGCTCAAGCACGTCAAGGTGTGCTCAGCCGGCTGAGGTTCGCTCTGGCCCTGTTTGCTGATCCGGGCCGTGGTTCGGCCGGATTGGCGAGGTTCTAGACTCGGAACGGAGGTCCCCGTCATGGAAACGTCAGCAGTCCTCGCCGGCGCCGAGGATCGGGTCGTCGACGAAGCCATTGCCGAGCTCGATCGACGCCATACGAGCGACCAGGCCTCCAGCCCGGAGATGCGTCGCCGGCACCTGCGGGATCTGTTCGAGCTCGTCGTAACGTGCGTGCACGATGGCGATGTCGAGCCGATCATCGCGTCGTCGCACCAGTTGGCTGCGGACCGCTTCGCGGCCGGCTTCGACATCAGCGAGGTCCAAGGAGAGTTCAACGTCCTGGAGGAGGTGCTCTGGCGCGAGGTCGCCGCCAGCTTGCCAGGCGACCAGCGGATAGAGGCGCTCGAGCTCATGAACACGATCTTGGGGGCGGGCAGGGACGCTCTTGCCCGGACCTACGTGGCGCTCGCCAGCGGTGGGAAGACCTCCCGTGACGAGCAGCTCGCGGCGTCGGGAGAAGGGGGCGAAGCGGGCAGCGGGGACGTCTCGGTCCCGGCCGGGGCCGAAGGCTTCGCGGGTGGCGCGTTGGCGACCGAGGTCTCCGGAAGAGTTGGCGTCATCACCCTTGGCGACCAACATCGGCGCAACGCTATAAGTGCCGAGCTGGCGAACGGCATCGTCGCCGCTCTTGAGGCCTTGCGCGCCCAGGAAGTGCGCGCAGTCGTGCTTCGTGCAGCGGAGGGAATGCGCGTGTGGTCCTCGGGCCGTGACATCACCGAGCTTCCCCGGGGCCGGCGTGATCCGCTGGCCTACAACGACCCTCTCGAAGAGCTGATCCGCGCCGTGCGCAGCTTCCCGGCTCCGATCATCGCGATGGTGCACGGCTCGGTGTGGGGAGGGGCGTTCGACCTGGTGCTCAGCTGTGACGTGGTCATAGCCGACGAGACGGCGATGTTCGCCATCACCCCCGCGAACCTGGGGCTTCCTTACAACACCACCGGGCTGCTCCACTTCCTCGGACGGCTGCCGATCAACCTCATCAAGGAGCTGTTCTTTCTGGCCGCGCCTATCGACGCTCAGAAGGCCAAGGAATGGCTGATCATAAACCGCTTGGTGGAGGTCGCCGAGCTCGAGGCGTTCACGCTGGACCTGGCCGCGACCATGGCGTCGAAATCGCCTCTGGCCATCACGGTGATCAAGGAACAGCTCCGCGTCCTCAACGACTACCAGCCCATCGCAGCGCAGGTGTACGAACGCATCCAGGGCCTGCGGCGGGAGGCTTACGACAGCAGCGACTATCTCGAGGGCCTGAACGCCTTCGCCGAGAAACGCCAGCCCGTCTTCCGGGGCACTTGAGCCTGCGAAGCCCGGTGGTTTGACAACCAGTCACCGGTCCTCTGGACTGTCCCAGGCGGCTCTGAGCTGTCCGTACATGCTATGTGACTGGAGGTTCTGTGGACCCGTCGACGATCGCAGCTGGTGGCGGATTTCCTGACTTGGGCCTGGACGGGGCGGTCATCGTGGTGACGGGCGCCGGCAGCGGTATCGGTGCGGCCACAGCGCTGCGCCTCGGGGCGGCCGGAGCTCGTGTCGTGCTCGTAGGACGCAGGATCGAACTGCTCGAGCTGAGCGCGCGCCGTGCAGGATGCGGGGGGCGAAGCCCACTGCGTGGCTGCCGACTTGTCACAGGCCGAAAGCACGGGCCGGATCGTGAGCGAGGCGGTCGACCGCTTCGGGACCCTGGACGGACTGGTGAACAACGCTGCGATCGTCCGCCACGTGCCGCTCGGGGAGTGGAAGCTCGAGAGCTTCGACGAGCACGTGGCCGTCAACGTCAGGGCTCCTTTCTTCCTCATGCGCGATGCGCTGCCGTTCCTGCAAGCGTCGCCGATCCGCTCGGTTGTCAACGTCAGCTCGTCGTCGGGCACATTGCGGCTCCAGGGCCAGTCGGTTTACGGGATGACGAAGTCAGCGCTGAACTACCTCACGCAGTCACTGACGGGAGAGCTTGCGAGCAGCGGGGTCCGCGTCAACGTGGTGGCGCCCGGTCCGATCGACACCCCCATCCACCAGACGTGGGCGGACGACCTGGAAGAGGCCTACCGGTGGTTGGCCACCCAGGTACCGCTGCGGCGCATCGGAGAGGCGGACGAAGTCGCCCGCTGGGCAGCGTTGCTGCTCAGCCCGATCTCCTCGTTTGTCACCGGTGCAGTCATCCCCGTCGACGGAGGCCAGGTCATCAAGCCCGAGCAGTGCGGAGCCGACGGAGCTGCGCACGTTCCGGGGTTCATCTTTACGACATTCTGTGTTCACCGATCGTTCACCGATCGTTTCATCTATAGCTCCCCTGGCAACTGCCAGCAGCATCGCCTAGGTGGCGTGACGTCGGTGTTGAGCGCATCGGTCACACGAGCGCGCGCCGCACAACGGTTGCAATGCCTACGAATAGGCGACCGATCCCGCTCAACGCCGGGCATCTTTGTCGGGTCAGCAGGACTCGAACACTTCACGAGCAAGAATTCACGCAGATTTTGCTTGTGCTGGCCGGGTCCATAGTTAGGATGCCCACCGTAAACCTAAGACATGAGAGGGGAAGGCGGCATGACTCAGCGGGATCAAGGCGAGGCCGTTAACGAATCTGGGGGACCGGTTTATGACCGACGGCGCTTCCTCCGTCAGGCGGGACTCGGCGTCGCCGGGATTGCAGGCGCTGCGCTGCTTGATGCGGGCACCAGCTCGGCGAGCCCGTTCATCTCGAGAGCCGTGCGGGGAGCGGCCACCTCGCCGCCGACGTTGCCGCCGGGTCTGCTGGCCGCCGCGAAGAAAGAAGGCACGCTCAACCTGATCGCCGACCCCTACAACTGGGCCAACTACGGCACCCAGTCGACCCCGAACACCGTTATCGGCGAGTTCTACAAGTTGTACGGGATCAACTGCCCTGTGGTGAACCCCGAGGGTTCCTCGGCGCAGGAGCTGACTGCAATCCTGTCCTTCAAGGGCACGCCGAAGGACCCCGACGCCGTCGACGTCTCACCCGAGATCGCCGAGCAAGGCGAGGCAGAAAAGGCTTTCGCGCCGTACAAGGTGCAGACCTGGAACGACATCCCAAGCAACATGAAGGACCCGCATGGCGCCTGGTACGGCGACTACTACGGCGTCCAGTCCTTCGGCACGAACACCAAGGTCGTGAAGAACCCGCCGACTACCTGGAAGGACCTCCTCAAGCCGGAGTACAAGGGCCAGGTCGCGATCGTCAACAGCCCTGCGGTCGCGGGCGATGCGTTCGCCGCGGTCTGGAGCGCGGCCCTCGCGAACGGCGGGTCCCTCGACAACATCATGCCGGGCCTCAGGTTCTTCCAGAAGCTGAAGGACGTCGGGAACTTCAACCCGATCATCGCCAACCCGGCGCAGATCGCGAGCGGCGAGACGCCGATCGTGATCGAATGGGACTACCTAAACATCGCCTATAAGAAGCAATACCCCGACATCAAGGCTGTCGTGAGCGTTCCGGCCGATGGCAAGTTCGCCAACTACTACTGCCAGGCGATCAGCGCGTACGCACCGCACCCGAATGCGGCCAAGCTCTGGATGGAGTACCTCTACTCAGACCTGGGACAGCTCGAGTATCTCGCCGGGTACGTCCACCCGGCGCGGTACGCGGCCATGTCGGCCGCCGGCAAGATCCCACCTGGTCTTGCGAAGGATCTGCCCCCTGCGAGCGAGTACGCGGGTGTGCACTTCCCCACCTTGGCGCAGATCAACAAGGCCAGCGCGATCGTCGTGGCGAACTGGGACAAGATGGTGGGCGGCGTCTAGATCGAGGCCCAGGCGTAGATAGGAGGGCCCGTTGGCCCTCGCCGAGCCCGGAATCCGGTCAGCGGTCCTAGTCGGGAGCGCGCCGCGAAAGCGGTCGCGCTCCCGACGATGGGCCCTGCTCGGGGTGCTTCCCTTCTTCGCCTACATCAGCGTCTTCTTGCTGATACCGACCGGTGAGCTCATCGTCGGTGCTTTCCGGACCGCCAACGGGGCCTTCACGCTCTCCAATATCTCCGACATCTTCCACGCGCCTTACCCGCAGGCCTTCGAGTTCTCGCTCGAGCTGTCGGGCCTGAGCGCGCTCATGGGAGGGGTGCTCGGCTTCCTTGTTGCCAATGCCGTCTTGCATCACGGCGTTCCCCGCTTTGTTCGGCCGGCGTTCGTGTCGTTCTCGGGCATGGCCGCGAACTTCGCGGGTGTGCCGCTCGGGTTCGCGTACATTGCGACGTTGGGCACGCTTGGCGTCGTCACCACCCTCTTGCAGCATCTGGGGCTGAACATCTACCCGTCGTTCAGCCTTCAGGGCCTGTTCGGTTGCGCACTCGTCTACATGTACTTCCAGCTCCCCCTCATGATCCTGCTCATGATCCCTGTGATCGAGGGTCTGCGGAAGGAATGGAGGGAGTCGGCGTCAAACCTTGGTGCAAGCTCCTTCGCATTCTGGCGGTACGTGGGCCTGCCGGTCGTGACACCGTCGCTCCTTGGCCTGATGGTGCTGCTGTTCGGGAACGCCTTCTCCGCCTACGCGACGGCACAGACCCTGGGCGTCTCGAATCTCGTCACCATCGACATCGCAAACCTCATCAACGGTGACATCTCCATCAATCCGCAGGACGCGTACGCACTCGCACTCGCGATGATCGTAATTATCGTGATCACGATCGTCGTCTACGCCCTCCTTCAGCGCCGAGCGAGCCGATGGCTCAGGTAGCCACTGTCGCGGAGACTCGCCCGAGTTCCCACCGCTTCCGGCGGGCACGGAACCGTGTGCCCGTTTGGCACTTGATATGGCTGGTGCTCGCAGCGCTCGTCTTCATCGTGCCGATCTACTCGGTCGTGCAGTTCAGCCTGGCGGGAGTCCAGCCGGGCCAGAGCCCCTTCCACTGGTACCTGACCGTGTTCGACGACCCCATGTTCAGGTCCTCGTTCTGGCTCTCGATCCAGATCTCTCTCGAAACCGTCGCCGTCAGCCTTGTGCTCATGGTGCCGACGGTGTTCTGGGTCCATCTTCGACTTCCTGGTCTCCGTCCGGTGATGGACCTGATCTCGATCCTTCCCTTCGTCGTGCCGCCGATCGTGCTCGTAGTCGGGCTCTTGCCTTTCTTGGAGAAGATCACCTGGTTGTTCGTGCGTCCCGAGGTGCTATCACTCATCTACGTAATATTCGCTCTGCCGTTCCTCTATAGGGCGCTCGACGCGGGCCTGCGCGCCATCGACCTGCGAACCCTCGTCGAGGCTGCTGAGAGCCTCGGGGCAAAGCTGCCCCGGACCCTGCTGCGAGTGATCCTCCCGAATCTCCGGGCCGCCATAATAGGTGGATCGCTGCTCACGATCGCGATCGCGATGGGCGAGTACACGGTCGCGAGCCTGCTGGAGTTCAGCACGTTCTCGGTCTACACCTACACCATCGGGACGAGCACGGCCTATGAGGGCGTCGCTCTTTCGTTCATCAGCTTCATATTCGTCTGGGGGGCGATGTTGAGCCTGTACTTGCTCGGTCGGGGCGGCCGCAATGAGGCCGCAGTCGCCATTACGCACTAGAGAGAGGTCGTCATGGCAACCATCGAGCTCCGTGGCCTTCGTCGGACATTCGGGTCAGTCGTCGCCCTGGACAGTCTCGACCTCGATGTTCACTCCGGGGAGTTCGTGTCCCTGCTCGGCCCGAGCGGTTGTGGCAAGACAACGGCGCTGAGGATCGTCGCCGGTTTTGAGTGGCCCGACGCCGGCGAGGTGCTCGTGAATGGTCGAGACGTGCTCGGCCAGCCCGCCAACAAGCGCAACATGGGCATGGTCTTCCAGGCCTACAGCCTCTTCCCGAACATGACCGCTCAGCACAACGTGGAATTCGGCCTCCGCGTCCGTAAGGAAAGCCACGAGAAGCGTGCAAAACGGGCCCGGGAGCTGCTCGAACTGGTGGGGCTCGGCACCGCGATGGGCCGGTATCCCCGCCAGCTGTCCGGCGGCCAGCAGCAGCGGGTGGCTCTCGCGAGGTCGCTCGCGATCGAGCCGAGCGTCCTGCTCCTCGACGAGCCTCTCTCCGCCTTGGACGCGAAGGTACGCGTGCAGCTTCGCGAAGAGGTCCGCCGTGTCCAGCTTGAGCTTGGCATCACGACTCTGTATGTCACCCACGATCAGGAGGAGGCATTGTCGATCTCCGATCGCGTGGCCGTGATGTCGGATGGTCGCGTCGAACAGTTCGGGACACCAGCCCAGATCTACAACGGCCCGAGAACGGCCTTCGTGGCGAATTTCGTCGGAACGATGAACAGGCTGGAGGGCACTGTCGTGTCCAGAGAGGACCGGGTCGTCCGCTGCGGACCGGTCATGCTGAGCGTCCCCGACCCGACGTTCAACCACCCGGCCGGCGAAACCGTCGAGCTCTTCGTGCGCCCGGAGGACATCAGCCTTGAGCTGCTCTCGAACGGGAACAAGCCGGCACCGGGCCTGTTCGACGGGCGAGTGACGAGCCTGACGTTCCTCGGGCCGGTCACCAGGGTCGGCCTGGCGACAGACCTCGGACCCCTGTTGGCGGACGTCTCGAGTGCGGTGGCTCTGGGCCTGGCGGCCGACACCGTCGTCGCAGTCAAGCTTGATTCGACCGCGCTGCGTTCGATCGCCCGCTAGCCCGCTGAGTCCGGCGGTGGCAAGACGACCAAGCCCAGAGTGCTCGTGTCAGCAGCGAGCTCTCACGTTCCAGTTGACCGATGGCGTGCCATCCGCCCACGACGGGAGCCTCGAGCGCAACGACCCGCTAACGAGACTTGCGTGCCCGTGGGCTCCTGGTGTGCGGCGAGCTGCGGCCTGGTGAAGTGCGTTTGGGCGTAATCCGGCCTGACCGAGTGAGGCCTGTCGAAGCCGGCTCTTTCGATGTGCCGCCAGGCGCGGCCCTCCGCCATCGACCCGATCCCCAGCGGGCGTCGATCACGACCAGGACGAATGCCGCGACGACGAGCAGGATCACGAGCACTACCACGGCGACGCACTTCCTCTCTCTCCCGGCGCGGTCGGGTCGGGAGGGTCATCGCCAAACTCGCCGGGCTGCCGGGAGCGCAGGTCGTTGTAGACCACCGAGGCGTCGGACACGATGAATCGCTGACGCCCGGTGCCGGTGGTGAACGTGACGCGCAGCTTGCGGAGTGTGGGCGTGAGCTGGACGTCCGTCATCGAGGAGAGGTCCCACGACACGGCTCGGGCACCGAACAGGGCGTCGATACGCTTCGGTTGGAAGCCCAAGCTGTCCGCGGTCATGTAGAGCAGCCCGCTACGGGCAACCCCGTGCTGAACATGGTTCGCCGGTCGGGCCCACCTCAACCCCGTTGCGTCCAACTCGGGTTGGCCGAACCAGCGGCTCAGTCCTGCCGTCACGAGGGAGCAGCTCCCTGTAGGTCAGCCGGTTCTGGCGGCGCGACCACGCGCGGCGAGCGCACCATCGTGTCGAGGAGCGGACGGCGCGGGCCCACGATTTTGGCACGGACTCGACCGATTCCGGTCCCCCAGCCTGCGATCTCCTTGCCAGCCAACGCGATCTCGTTGACCCTCACACCCCGAGGCTACTTCAGCAAATCCCGCAAGACCGGGTCATATTTCCTGGCACTCATGTGACATTGGACTCTGGATAAACCTCCGCAGCATCGGTAGCGTGCGAACCGAGGAAACAGAGTGCCAGTGGCCGGAAAGGCCGCGGAACCGTTGTCGTGGCCCCTGGCCGTGGGACAAGGCCTTTATCGAAAGGGGTGCCAAGTGAGCTCACTGGGCCTATGGACGGTTCACGGCGATGGGAAGCACATTCCCCCCACGGAGGTGGTCGCGCCTGACGAGCGACTTGCGTGGCCTCAGACCATAGGTCTGGGCTTCCAGCACGTGCTGGCGATGTTCGGGGCAACATTCATCGTCCCGGTGCTGATCGGCTTCCCGCCGAACACCACCATCTTCTTCTCCGGATGCGGCACGCTGATCTTCCTGCTCGTCACGATCGGGCGCGGACAGCGACTTGGCCTGCCCAGCTACCTGGGGAGCAGCTTCGCTTTCATATCCCCGGTACTCGTCGCCGAACAGCATGGCGGCATCCCGTCCGCGCTGGCCGGCATCTTCGTCGCAGGAACGGTCTTCTTTGTCATCGGCCTCATCGTGAACAAGTGGGGGTCGGCCTTCATCGAGTGGCTGATGCCGCCCGTGGTCACCGGCGCAGTGGTCGCGCTCATTGGGCTCAACCTCGCCTCCAGCGCGTTCACCAATTTCAACAAGCAGCCCTGGACCGGGTTCGCGACCCTGTGCGGGGTCATCCTGGTGACGGTCATATTCCGCGGGTTCATCGGCCGACTCTCGATCCTGGTCGGGGTGGCCTTCGGCTACCTGATCGGCTGGGCGCAGGGTCAGATCAGCTTCACGGCCGTCAAGTCGGCAGCGTGGATCGGGCTGCCGAAATTCACAGGGCCGCACTTCAGCATGCGGCCGATCTTCCTGATCGTCCCGGTCGTGATAGTCCTGATCGCTGAGAACACAGGCCACATCAAGGCCGTGGCGTCGATGACCGGCCGGAACCTCGACCGGTCCCTCGGACGCGGCTACATGGCCGACGGCCTTGCGACGATGCTCGCGGGCCTCGGAGGTGGTAGCGGCACGACCACGTACGCCGAGAACATCGGCGTCATGGCAGCCACCAAGGTGTACTCGACCTCGGCGTACTATGTGGCTGCGATCGTGGCGATAGCGTTCGGCTGCATCCCGAAGTTCGGGGCACTGATCTCCACGTTGCCGGCAGGCGTCCTGGGCGGCGCCGGGACCATCCTGTACGGGCTGATCGCGGTGCTCGGCGGTCGTATCTGGGTCGAGAACCGGGTCAACTTCAACAACCCGGTCAATCTCATCCCTTGCGCGATCGGCCTGATCCTCGGTGCCGGGAACTACACGCTGATCTTCGACCACGGCAACGTGTCGTTCAACGGCATCGCGATGGGCGCCTTCGGCGTCATCATCGCCTACCAGCTCATGAGATGGCTCAGCCGTTACGGCGTCTTCCACGACGGACAGCCGCCTGTCTACGCCACTACGGTCCAGCCGATGGCGGAAGGTGGCGCCCAGCCGAGCGAGCTGTACACCTCGCTCACCACCACGACCATGCCCGATCCCAACCAGCCGGTCGGGGGCGCCCAGCCGGGCGATCCGCCCATGGGGAGCACCTCCGCTTGAACCACAAAGCTCACAGGCTCACCTACCCACGCCGCCCCTGTTGCCGAGCCCTCGGCCTGCTGACCGAGATCGGCATGGGACCGGAGCTGGTCGCGGGAGGGTAGAGCTCCTGCTTGTCCTCAGCATGTGGGCTGCCAGCCCGGCACATCCGGTCGACATTCCCGGGTGGCCGGGCTGGTTGCTGTCCAGACGGCTGCCGGCGCCGGAGGGCCTTGTTCCTACTGGGCCTCTTTCCTGAACTCGCGAAGCCCCACCCGACCCACCTCGATGGCGATCACGCCCACGACAGCCAGCGAGATCAGGACTGACGCCGTGTTCGTGAGCGCCATGAGCACCGCCAATGTCAGCAGACCGAGACAAACGCCGGCAACCGATAAGCCGCGCCTCAACCGGTCAGCCGCAACCACCCGGCCCCCGAAGTTCTTCTGCGCGAGCGACTGTGTGAGGATCTGGAACTCGACCTCGTCAGACATGGCGCTGCCGCCTCCTCGGATCGTTCACAGGCATCGCTGCTTCCCCCCAACTGTCTTCCAGCCCGGCTTACCGACAAGGTGCAACTGAGAGAACCACCCCGAGATTCCCCAGAGGCTCCTTCCTCCACAGATCGCGATCGGCCTTGCGTGCTGTACTGGCGCCGTGGCAACTCGCGTATGTATCGAGCTCGGTGCTCGACGGGTGTTCGCTTCGGCCCTCGACTGGCCGGGCTGGTGCCGCTCGGGCCGCACCGAGCAGCAGGCGTTGGAGACGCTGGCCGGCTATGCCGGCCGCTATGCCGTAGTGGCCACCGGTGCAGGCTTGCCGTTCGCCCATGAGATCGTCGAGCTCGACATCGTGGAGCGCGCTCCGGGCAACGTGACCACCGACATAGGTGCTCCGGCGATCGTCGCGGCGGCCGAGAGGGAGCCGCTCGACGCCGTCGGGGCCGCACGCGTGGCATCTCTCGTAGCCGGCTGTTGGCCTGTCCTAGACCGGGCCGTTCGCAACGCGCCCGCCCAGCTCGGCAAAGGCCCCCGCGGTGGCGGCCGCGACCGCGACGACATCGTGGACCATGTCGCCGCGGCGGAGCTTGCCTACGCCCGCAAGCTCGGCATCAGGCTCGGCTCAGACCTCACCGCGTCTCGTGCCGCCATCGTCGAAGTCCTCGGCGCACCGTCCGACGCAAGCTCCATCGGGGCGAAAGGCTGGCCACCGCGCTACGCCGCACGCCGAATCGCCTGGCATGTCCTCGATCACGCCTGGGAGATCGAGGACAAGAGCTGAGGTCCCGCGAAGGCACTGCGAGCGCACTCGACCGGATGCCCCGCTTCGGCCGGCGACTGAGCTGTTGACAGAGCGGCAGCGGAGTTGTTGACTGAAATTGGAGAGCATGTCCTTCCGGCGTGACCGTGAAGCTCCCCCCCGGCCCCGGGCCAAGTCCCGGGGCCGTGTTGTGTCCGGCCGCGGTCCAGGCCGATCCGAAGGGGATCGGGGCTCAGGGGCTGCCGCGGGTGATGAGCGGGTGATGAGCGGGTGATGAGCCTCATGTCCGGGCGCGCGCTTCCCGAAAAGCAACAACGAGAGAAGTCTCGAGGCCGGTCGTTCAGTGGCAGGCAAGAGGCCGCGGCGAGGCTTCTCGAAGTTCGCGGGAAGGGCGATCCGTTGTGGTTGACCGTACTGGCCTCGAAGAAGCGATAAGACGCGCCGCCGACCCCGTGGTACTGACCCAGCGGGTGGCCGACGAGGCGATGACACTCGTCGCAGCTGCTGACGGCGTTCTCGTCGGGTTCGTTCACGCCCCGTCGTGGCTGACTTTTGATTGCGGTGCGGGGAAGGCGGCGTCGCAGATCGGCACCCGGATACCTCTGGACGGAAGTCTCGCGGGGCTCGCGTTCTGGACGGGCAAGACTCTCCACTCCGATCACGCCGAGAGCGATCCTCGCGTTGAGCCCGATTTCCGCCGGGCGGCGGGCTTTCAGTCATTGGTGTGCGTGCCGCTTTGGCGTCACGCCCAGGCGGCAGGAGTGCTCTGTGTCGCCTCGTTCCGGTCGTGCGCGTTCAACGAGCGCGATATCGCGACGCTGACGAGCCTTGCCGATTTCATCAGCGTCGTGATCACAGTTGCCGTCGACTTGGCGGGTGCCACAGACGCGTTTCTTTCCCGCGTCTGTGGCGACGCGCTCCGCACCTCTGCACCCGACGACGATGATTGGGCCGCCGAGGAACGATTCGTCGCCAATGTCTTGAACCCCGGAGCAATGAGCATGCTCGAGACACGAAGCCGGATCGACCGTGTCCTAAAAGGACGCGGGCTCAGTCACGTCTTCCAGCCCGTGTTCGACATCACGAGCGGGAAGTGCTTCGCAGTCGAAGCGCTGGCTCGGTTCTCAGGACGCCCGAAACGACCCCCGGATGTCTGGTTCGCCGAGGCACACGCGATGGGCATCGGCGTCGAACTGGAGGTCGTATCCGCGAAGGGAGCCTTGGGCTCGCTGGCCCACCTCCCTGGAGCAATCGCCCTTTGCGTGAACGCGAGTCCCGCGGCGATGATCTCCGACGAGCTGCGCCAGCTCCTCGCGGGCTCCGAGCCGAGGCGAGTCATCATGGAGCTGACCGAGGAGGCGAAGGTCGACGACTACCCGCGGCTCTCGAGTGCGCTCAGCCAGCTGCGCTTGATGGGTGCGCGCCTGGCCATCGACGACACCGGTGCCGGCTTTGCAAGTCTTGCGCACATCTTGAAGCTGGTCCCCGATTTCATCAAGCTGGACCGGGAGCTGACGTCCGGCATCGACCGCGACCCTGTCCGTATCGCCCTTGCGGCCGCGCTTGTGGGCTTCGCGGCGGGGCTCGGGGCGGAGATCGTCGCCGAAGGGATCGAGACCGCTTCAGAGCTCGCAGTGTTGCGGGGCCTGGGCATTCGTTACGGGCAGGGGTATTTCCTCTGGCGGCCGACGTCGCTCGAGCTGATTCCGAGTCGCCTGCCCCGGGAGGTGTGGTCGGCCGCGTCGACGCGGGCTTCCTGACATCGGCTTTCCGCCCCCCCGGGCTGGCCCTCAAACAGTGGTACGCAGCCTCGCCGCGACTTCATCGGGCGACGGCATCGAGGCGATGTCCTCGGCGAGCTGCTGCGCCCGCTGACGGTAGCTGACATCATCGAGCACAGAGCGGAGCCCGGACGCTATGGCAGAGGCAGTCACCTCACCGGGCATCAACGTGCGAGCGACGCATGCTTGCGCAAGCTGGTCGGCAATAGTGAAGTTGTCGGCACTCTGAGGTAGCGCCACCGAGGGAAGTCCGTGTGCCAGAACGCCCAACGCCGTGCCCGCCCCAGCGTGGTGAACCACCGCCGCGCAGTGCGGGAGCAGCTCCGCCTGAGGGATGAACCGCTCCACGCGAGCGTTATCAGGGACGGGCGCCAGGTCTGCCGGATAGTTGTCTCGCCCGATCGTCGCCAGCACATTGACGGGCTCGTTCTCCAAAGCTGTGAGCACGAGCCGGAAGAGAGCGAGGTCGTTGTTCGAAAAGGTACCTAGGGTCAAGTAGACCAAAGGTCTCCCCGGGTCGGGCAGTGAAATGCGCAGCGCGGGAGGTTCGGCCAGTGGCAGCGGAACCGGAC
>Ga0187849_1001823_pt1 | contig 21706 bp, 16 predicted proteins | sample June2016WEW_4_10_2_FD_132412 | JGI IMG/M metagenome (GOLD analysis project Ga0187849, IMG submission 132412) | Peatland microbial communities from SPRUCE experiment site at the Marcell Experimental Forest, Minnesota, USA - June2016WEW_4_100 | ecosystem: Environmental > Terrestrial > Soil >...
CAATTCTCAATACTCAATTCTCAATGGGCCTGACCCAGCACATTCCATCGCAGAGACGGTCTGGGGCGGAGCCTCGTTAACCAAGCGGAGAAGTGGGGTAAGAGCAGGCGAGACCCCCGGTCCCGCGACGGCGTGTGTCCGCATCCCAGAGGGATGCCAGAACGTGGCTCACGCTAGGCGCTTATCGGAAGATGCGTGTAAGGTGTAGCGGCTTGCCACCGCACTCCAAAGCGGCCTGCCCGAGACGGCGCCGGGAGGCTTGCCTGGGGTCGTTCCATTCCCCCTCACCCTGGCCCTCTCCCCAGGGAGAGGGAACAGCGAAGGCCGACACTCGTCGATCCCGGAGCCGTCGGTTTCGTCGACTCACTGGCGGAAATCCCCCCTCTCCCTGGGGAGAGGGCAGGGGTGAGGGGAAACGGGCTGCCCAACAAGACGAACCTTGGTTTCTCGTGCCAGCTTCGGGACCAAGTGATTGGAAAAAAAGATCCCGCCGAGATTCTTTTCGCTCTGTGGCAGAATCCGTCGGTCAAAATGGGCCGCCAGCCTGGACGTTTCGCACGCTCAGGCGACCTGCACACGCGCCGGTTCAGGAAAGCTCTGCTAGGAGCGGCATGTCACGCCGGCGCACCAACGTCCAGGCACATGCCGCTCCTGACGGAGCTTGAGAAAGGTTCGGTGGGCCGGCGTTTCTACAAACATGGCGCTCCTAACGGAGCTTTCGCCGATGGCGGGGATTGGGAAATAATCGGGCCAAGGCGGCCAGTCCGCGCCTCCAAACCGGGACGGCATCGGGCACAGCCCAAGCCGGGCGCGGATAATGACGAGTTTTTCGCTTTGGACCATGGATTGCAGGCGTATGCCCGAGCGTGGGATCGAGTGGTCACCGCATGTCAGCGTGCCTTTCCAGGCCCTTCCTGGCCGAAAACAGGGCGTTTTCTGAGCTCTGATGCCAGCGTTCACCCACAAATTCTGCGGAGGGGCGTTTTTGACGCCGCCATTCACGTGTGCGAATGTAGCTCAGCAGCATAGATAATAGTCAACATCAGCAGCAGACCGTTAGGGTTTGCTGGTTTCGCGGCGGTGTCGTCGGGTTGCCGGTTCGTTATGAAATTGGCGGTGGAAATTGAGAGACTGGGTTGGCGTGCACGGGCATCGACTTCGCGCCTTTCCAGACCCTATGCCAACCTTCGGCTGCGGGCCTGCCGTCCGGCGAACTGACGGGTCCTTTGTGCGGGGCAAAGGGTTGTGAATCAGGCACTTGCACGCTGGGCAGGTTTGACTGGCCACAGATTCTGACCGGGAGCCAAAAATAATTTGCCGCTTTTGCACCGAAATCTCGCCCTGTCTCTGGGTGGGCAGATCAGTTCACGCTCTGAAAAATGAAGAATTGAATGAACGAACACGAAGTCATGAAGAACCTAACCCGGAGATGTCACGGGTTTCGCCAACTGCAGGGCGTAGCGCAGACTTCCAGTCTGCTGTATCGCGCATTTCCAATCCGCAGATGCTCCCAAGCAGGTGCAGCCTGCCGGCTGGAAGCCGGCGATACAGCAGGTTGGAAACCTGCGCTACGCAGCCTCGGGAGCCCAGTACCGCTCTTAGGCTGTGAAACATCCGGGCTAAGCAGTTCCAGACATACATCCATGAAAACGCAGACCAGGACACCCAACAACGGAAGTGGACCGTCTGCAATGAGAATTAATCAGCCACTGGGCCCGAAGACGATGGCCGGGCGTTTAAGAGCCGCCGGCGCCTCTGGCCTGCTCCTGTTGGTGTTGGCACTGCCAGCCGTGGTGCAAGCCCAATTCACGTACACGAGCGTAAAGGGCACGATCACGATCACGGGATACACCGGTCCGGGCGGGGCCGTGACCATTCCAGACAGGATTCCAGACACGACCAATGGTCTGCCGGTCACCGGCATCGGATTCGATGCGTTCCTCGGCTGCGGCAGCCTGACCAGCGTCAGGATAGGCAACGGCGTCACCAGCATCGGACTTCAGGCGTTCTGGTACTGCACCAACCTGACCAGCGTCACGATAGGCAACAGCGTCACCAGCATCGTGGGCAATGTGTTCTTTGGGTGCCTTGGCCTGAGCGCGATAACGGTGGATGCGCTCAACCCCTTCTACAGCAGCGCGGATGGTGTCTTGTTCGACAAGGGCCAGACCGCGCTTATCATCTGTCCGGAGGGCAAGGCCGGAACCTACACGATCCCCAACAGCGTCACCAGCGTCGGGGATTCCGCGTTCTCCGGATGCGCCAACCTGACGACCGTCACGATCCCCAACAGCGTCACCAGCATCGGGGACTACGCGTTCTCTGGCGCCGGCCTGACCAGCGTCACGATCCCCGACAGCGTCGCCAGCATTGGATTCGATGCGTTCGGCGGCTGCTCCAGCCTGGCCACCGCCACGATAGGCAACGGCGGCACGATAGGCTCCGGCGTCACCAGCATCGGGCTTCAGGCGTTCTTGAGCTGCACTAACCTGGCCACCGTCACGATAGGCAACGGCGTAACCAACATCGGGGTCAATGCGTTCCTTGGGTGCTCCAGGTTGACCAGCGTCACGATGGGCGCTGGCGTCAACAGCGTCGGGGACGGGGCGTTCTCTGGCTGCACCAGCCTGGCCAGCGTCACAATAGGAAACAGCGTTAGCAGGATCGGGGGCGGGGCGTTCAGTGGCTGCTCCAGCCTGACCAGCGTGATGATTCCCGACAGCGTCACCAGCATCGGGAGCGGGGCGTTCTACGGCTGCGGCAGCCTGACCAGCGTCACCATAGGCACCAACGTCGTTAGCATCGGCGACTTGGCGTTCTCCGACTGCTCCAGCCTGACCAGCGTGACGATCCCTGACGGCGTAACCAGCATCGCCGGCGATGCGTTCGCTGGCTGCGCCAGCCTGACAAACATCACGGCAGACACACGCAATTCCGCCTATAGCGATGTGCATGGGGTCTTGTTCAACCAGAGTCTGACCACGCTCGTCGAATATCCGGGCGGCAGAGGCGGAAGCTACACCATCCCCAACGGTGTCACCAGCATCGGGAACTATGCGTTCTTTGGCACCGGCCTGACCAGCATCACGATCCCGGGCAGCGTCACCAGCATCGGAACGTCTGCGTTCCAGGGTTGCGCCAGCCTGACAAACATCACGATCCCCAACAGCGTCACCAGCATCGGAGTTCAGGCGTTCTCGAGCTGCACCAACCTGGCCACCGTCACGATAGGCAACAGCGTCACCAATATCGCAGACTATGCATTTGCCGGCTGCACCAGCCTGACCAGCGTCACGATCCCCGGCAGCGCCGCCAGCATCGGATTCGCCGCATTCGTTGGCTGCACCAGCCTGGCCAGCGCCACGATAGGCAACGGCGGGACGATGGCCAACGGCGTCACCAGCATCGGACTTCAGGCGTTCTGGGACTGCACCAACCTGGCCACGGTCACGATAGGCAACAGCGTCACCAACATCGGGGTCAATGCGTTCATTGGGTGCTCCAGGCTGGCCAGCGTCACGATAGGCGCCAACGTCACCAGCATCGGGGACGGGGCGTTCAGTGACTGTTCCAGCCTGGCCAGCGTCATTTTGCAGGGCAACGCTCCCGCCTTTGGTTCGGATGTGTTCCCGGGTGGCGTGGCGACCGCCTATTACTTGGTTGGGACCACGGGCTGGGGTCCAACGTTTGCCGGTCTTCCGGCCTCTCTGTGGGACCCGGTGTCGCAAGCCGGATACGCGACCACCAACGGCGCGATCACCATCACACGTTACACCGGTCCCGGCGGGGCCGTGACCATCCCAGAAAGGATTCCAGACACGACCAATGGCCTGCCGGTCACCAGCATCGGCGTTCAGGCGTTCTGGAACTGCACCAACCTGTCCACCGTCGCGATAGGCAAGAGCGTAAGCAGCATCGGGGGCGATGCGTTCTATGGGTGCTCCAGCCTGAGCGCGATAACGGTGGATGCGCTCAACCGCTTTTACAGCAGCGCGGATGGGGTCGTGTTCAACAAAAGCCAGACCACGCTTATCCTCTGTCCAGAGGGCAAGGCCGGAGCCTACACGATCCCCCAGAGCGTCACCCGCATTGGGACCGATGCGCTCACCAACTGCACCAGCCTGACCAACGTCACGATTGGCAAGAACGTCACCAGCGTCGGGGATTCTGCGTTCTCCGGATGCTCCAGCCTGACCAACGTCACGATTGGCAACCGCGTCATCGGGGTCGGTGAGTTCTCCGGCTGCACCAGCCTGACGAGCGTCACCATTCCCAACAGCGTCACCAGCATCGGGGATTCTGCGTTCTCTGGATGCGCCAGCCTGACCAACGTCACGATTGGCAACAACGTCATCGGGGTCGGCGAGTTCTCCGGCTGCACCAGCCTGACGAGCGTCACCATTCCCAACAGCGTCACCAGCATCGGGGATTCTGCGTTCTCTGGGTGCGCCAGCCTGACCAACGTCACGATTGGCAACAACGTTATCGGGGTCGGCGAGTTCTCCGGCTGCACCAGCCTGACGAGCGTCACCATTCCCAACAACGTCACCAGCATCGGGGATTCCGCGTTCTCCGGATGCTCCAACCTGACCAGCATCACGCTCGGCAGTGGCGTCGCCTATATCGGGTCTCTTGTATTCTTTAACTGCCGCAGCCTGACCGGCGTGACGATTCCCAACAGCGTGATTACCATCGGGCAGGAGGCGTTCGAGCTCTGCCCGAGCCTGGCCAGCGTCACGATCGGCAGCGGCGTCGCCAACATCGGAGACTGGGCGTTCTCGGACTGCTCCAGCCTGAAGAGCGTCACGATCCCCAACAGCGTCACCAGCATCGGGCAGGAGGCGTTCGCTGACTGCGCCAGCCTGACAGCCATCACGGTAGATACGCGCAATTCCGTCTATGGCGATGTGGATGGAGTCTTGTTCAACCGGAGTCTGACGACGCTCGTCGAATACCCGGGCGGCGTAGGGGGGAGCTACACGATCCCCAACGGCGTCACCAACATCGGGGGCTACGCGTTCTCTGGCATCGGCCCGACCAGCATTACGATCCCGGACACCGTCACGAGCATTGCGGACCAGGCCTTCTGGTACTGCACCAGCCTGACAAACATCACGATCCCCAACAGCGTCACCAGCATCGGGAGCGGGGCGTTCTACGGCTGCGGCGGCCTGACCAGCGTTACGATCGGCAACGGCGTCACCAACATCGGAGGCGGGGCGTTCTCAGGCACCAGCCTCACCAGCGTCACGATCCCCGACAGCGTCACCGGCATCGAAGAATACGCGTTCGCTGACTGCACCAGCCTGACCACCGTCACGATAGGCAGCGGCATCGCCTATATCCGGTCTTTTGCATTCGTCGGCTGCCCCAGCCTGACAGGAGTCTATTTCCATGGTAACGCTCCCCGCTTTGGTGGGGAAGTGTTCGTTCAGCCACAAAGCTGGTCACCCCAAACCCATGCGACCGTGTATTACTTGCCCGGGACCACCGGCTGGAGCACGGCGTTCATTGTAAATGCTCCCATCGTGCCCTGGAACCCCCAGGTGCAGACCGGCGATGCCAGCTTCGGCGTGAAGAGCAACCAGTTCGGTTTCAACATCACTGGCACAAACAATTTTACCGTCGTCGTGGCGGCCAGCACGAACCTGGCCAGCCCGGTTTGGGTTCCGCTCCAGACCATCACGCTTACCAACGGTTCGTTCTATTTCAGTGATCCCGAGTGGACGAATCATTCCAGTCGGTACTACAGCCTCCAAATGCCATGAGTCGTCAACAGGCGGAGCCCAGTGAGTAATCCCATCTCCGGTGGACAGCAGGTTTGCTGGTTGAGCCGGTTGGCTGGTATAAGGCCTGTCCCAGAAATGCGGCGAACGGAAGACTTCGTCGCAACCTTTGTCGTCCCGATTCCTGTGGCGCAATCCCAACATTCTGAAACTACGATTGGCGTCAAGAGCGGCGGGATGCGCCGCGCTCCAAACGCTTCGCGAAGCAGCGTGCGCGGCCGATATCGCGAAGCGTTTGGAGTGCGCGGCGTTCCCGCGCTTTGGCCGCGTGCGCCGCCAGACAAACGGAATTAATTCTTGCACGGGCCCTTAGATCGCCGCACCGGCGCCCGGCAACCTAAAGTCGCGCAATGCAGAATCTTGAATCAGCCGCGCCGGGGCGCGGCGTCGAGGAATTCCGTCGTGCGCCCGGCCGGCGATTATGCGCGAGTTGGGGGTTGACGCCTGCCTCGTGCCAGATAAAATCCGTCAAAAGTCTGGACAGAATGAGTGCGAGCGAAGGCCAATTCTCCCTTAAGCGCGCCGCTTCAATGAAGCGGCGGCTGGGGTTTGAACATTCTTGCTTGGAGCCCCTTCTCGCAGGAGCACGCGCTGAAAGCGCGCCAGCATATCAGCCCAGGGCAACGCCCTGGGAAAGCCGGCCCCTCACCACACTCCGGCTCCCTGAAAGGGCGCAGGCCACGGAGGCTACCCCCGCCCTTGCAGGGCGGGTTGGGCCATTGGAGGCCGGGTTCCCAGGGCGTTGCCCTGGGCTGATGTGCCCGCACGCCGTTGGCGTGCAGAATGTCCCAACTCCAGGCGCCGCTTCGATGAAGCGGCGCGGCGTCAAAAAGCGAATCGATCGGTTTTACTGCGAGAACAGCGAGAAATGGATGGGGAAGTAAGATGCCAAATCCCATTGAAGACGAATTCACGGACCTGCAAATGTCCCGCCAGCGGAAGTATCAACTGCGGATGCGGCGCGAGGGGCGGTGCGTGGTCTGCGGCGAGAAGGCGGCAGGGTCGTACCTGTGCCTGAAACACTTGGTCGCCGAGCGGGAGCGCCGGCGCAGGAAATTGGGTTCGACGCGCCGGTTGACGGGGACCAAGAGCTATCGGTTGCAGGAACAGTCTGCGCGGCGGGCCAAACGAAAGCGGTCTGAGAGGCTGGCAAAATCGAAGAAACCGAGGGCATGAAGGCCCAGGGGCGGGCTCGCATGAGTTTGTTTCACCATGGCAAGCGGGCCCTCCTGCAGGGCTGCATCGAACTCGGTGCCGAAGGAACGAACTGCCGCGTGAACGCGGCGTTCCGCTTCCGCATCGGAACGCCGCATTTATGCGGCAGCGCGGCATCGACCGCGTCCGAGAGCTTTTGCAGGCTTAATGCCGCCCTGGCGCTGTTGGCGCTGGTGTCGATGGGGCTGGTTTCCGGGCGGGCGGCGACGTTCCGGGTGGCGACTTACAACGTGGAAAGCTACCTGGACGTGGCGACGCAGACGCGGCCGGCGAAACCTGCGGAGGCCCGGGCAAAGGTCCGGGAAAGCATCCTGGCCCTCAAACCAGACGTGCTGGCCTTGGAGGAAATGGGCAGCCCCAGCGCCTTGGAGGAACTTCGCGCGTCCCTGGAGGCCCAGGGCCTGAATTTCCCCTTTTGGGAGCACGTGGCCGGTTTCGATACCAACATCCATGTCGCGGTCCTGAGCCGGTTTCCGTTCGCCGCCCGCCGTTCCCACACCAATGAGGACTTCCTGCTGGGCGGGCGCCGCTTCCGGGTGAGCCGGGGCTTCGCCGAGGTGGATGTCCAGGCCGGCGCGAACTTTGCGTTCACGCTCATCGCCGCGCATCTCAAGTCCCGGCGCGCGCTGGCCGAAGCCGACGAAGGGGAGTTGCGCCTGGAAGAGGCCAAACGGCTGCGGGAGAAGATTGACGCCCGGCTGGTGGCCAATCCCGATCTGAATCTCATCGTGCTCGGCGACTTCAATGACACCTGCGATTCCCGTTCGATCCGGGTCCTCATCGGCCGCGGCGGGCACAAGCTCATCGACAGCCGCCCGGCCGAGCGCAACGGCGACAATGCCCCCAGCTCCCATCCGGCCTGGGCGCCGCGCAACGTGACTTGGACGCATTATTTCGGAAAGGACGACACCTATTCGCGGATTGATTATATCCTGCTCAGCCCCGGGATGGCCCGAGCCTGGGTAACCAACGAGACCTACGTGCTCACGATTGCCAATTGGGGTGTCGGTTCCGACCATCGGCCATTGGTGGCGACGTTCGAGTCGGACGGCAGGTAACCCGGAAAGGTGAAAAGTAACTGTTTAGGCGTGGGGCAGACCTCCGGTCTGCCGGTTCAGGGAGCCTCCGGCTCCCTGAGCCGAGTGCGGTCGAAACACCGGGCCGGAGGCCCGCCTAACCGGCAGACCAGAGGTCTGCCCCACCCTCCCACCTGAACAGTTACGGGGAAAAAAGGAACCATCAAATTCAGCCTGCGCCGGACGAAGCCGGTGCTGCTCATCTTTTGCTGCGCGCGGCTGCTTGCAGACCATACTGCTGTTCCATGCCGCTGCCTGGGTTGAACTGCGGGGCGGCGGGCGCCGCGGCGGAAAACGAAAACACCCCGTTCTCCAGACGTGAGGCCGTATGAATGGCCTGGATTGCTTCGCATTGGCCTCGCCTGGGGGTTTATTGACGCTGCGCGGCTGAACCCATGCAAAAGTGACAAAGTCATGATTTGGACCCCCCAGACAAAAAGCGAACCATACTATGGCTGACCCCTTTATTGTGAGGTCCTTTCGGGACATACCGACCAACGAAATCCAGACCGTCAACGGCTGCCTTCCGTTAGCTCCACCATTCTCGTTAGCCATCATTGGACTCGGGGCCAAAAGTTCCGTCAGCCCGTTTGTGGAGGATCACAAGATTCCCGTCCGGGTCAAGTATCTCCATAGCCCAGCAAACCGAGTAGTCATGAGGTCCGCTCACAACGCGCACACTCCGCTTCTTCATCTCCTCGTGTGCCGCGTGAATGTCATCAACAGCCAAGGCGATTCGTCCCCCAGCAATCACCTCTGGCAGCTTCTCACCCGCCTTGAGCGCGAGTGTGATATTTCCGCAATTAAACTCCGCCCACTTGCCCTCTTCGCTATAAACCCCCTGGGGAAGTCCGAGGACGTCGCGGTAAAAGCTCGCGGCTCGTGCAAGATCGGATACCAGATACACCACGAAATCAGTGCCGCGGATTTTCATTGTTGAGAGCTAACTTCTATTCTGCGACGGCTGGTTCGTTTATTGAAACCGAGGATGCTCTCGATGTCTTCACCGCAACTCGTTCATTCCGAACCACTCGCTGCTTGAATGTATGGCGGCTGGTTAGTCTATTGCAAGCCCCCAATGGGTTTGTTTTTCGTGCCAGCCGAAGTGGGTCCAGCCCATTGTATTCCCCAAATGCCCCAGGGAACGTCTTGATCGCAGCAAGCACTCGGAGGTGGTCGAGGACGGGAAAGCGACTTGGAGATCAAATGCGTAAGATTTTGGATCACCGGATTCACCCTACAGAGTCTCTCGGCTTGTCCATCCAGGTCGGCGTCTCCTGGGCTGCGGTGATCAGTTGAACCGGGAGCCTGGGCCGACAGTGCGGTCGAAACACCGGGCCAGAGGCCCGCCTAACCGGCAGACCAGAGGTCTGCCCCACCCTCCTTGCACACCATACCCTTTCGGCCCGAAATTCCTGGATTTGGGGGAAGGGGAAAAGCCCAGTGCCTCCAACTTCCCCGCCCCGGCGCGCCGGAGACTGATCCGCCTTTTCGCACCGGCAGATGTCTGCGCCCGCCGCACCTGCTGCTCCATGCCCCTGCCTGGGTTGACAGGGGATATGCCATCGATGTGTCTAAGCGATATTCTTTGGCTAAAGACTATCGCCCTTTAACAAAACCCAATGTCTGCAAGGGTGATAAGCGTTTAACCGCAAGACGTGTCTAACCGACACTTCTTCGGAAAGGACGACACCTATTCGCGGATTGATTATATCCTGCTCAGCCCCGGGATGGCCCGAGCCTGGGTGGCCAATGAGACCTACGTGCTCACTATGGCCAATTGGGGTGTCGGGTCCGACCATCGGCCATTGGTGGCGACGTTCGAGGCGGACGGCAGGTAAGGGCTGGCGCGAAAACGAAGGCTGGGGTTGGGGGCGCAGGTCTGGCATTTTGGTAACTATTTCGACAATGTTAAATTAGCTCCGAAATGCCAAACCGAGGTATAGGCCCTAGCTCGCTGGGACGGGCTTGGCCTCTGTCCCGAAGGGACAACCGAGAATAGCCCGGCGTTTCAACGCCGGGTGTCCGGCACAATAGAGTCAGTTCGTCCCGAAGGGACGGTTGAATACCAGGACTTTGCTCAGTCGTCCCTTCGGGACGAGAGCCGTCTTTCTGGCTTCCCCGGCGTTGAAACGCCGGGCTATTGTCGAGTGTCCCTCCGGGACACCCCCCACCGGCATTCAGTCTGGCTCCGAGGAAATCTAACATTGTCGAACTATTCGGGTTCAGTGGCAACGAAAGCGGAACACCCCGGCTCCAGCGCGGGGTCGCAAGGCTTCGCGGACTACGGGCGCGCAAAGCCGGCTGAAGCCGGCGCTCGGGAGCGCCGGCTCGAGCCGGCTTTGGGCAAAGGACATGGACAGGTGCTGAATAGTTACGCATTTTGAAACCATGGTTGCGGTGGCATGGAAAGGGAGGCGCAGAGCGCGGGAATGCCGCGCACTCCAAGCGCTTCGCGACGCGCTCACCGGCCCTCGAACTGGCGAAGCCTTTGGAGCGCGCGGGGCTTGCTCCCGCTCTTGTACGCCCCGGCCAGGCCGAAAGCGCCAGCAAGCTGGACGCACTCCATACGCTTCGCGATTTCGGCGGCGCGCGCGTGGCTCGCGAAACGTTTGGAGTGCGGCGCATCCAGAGCGTTGGAGCGTGGAGCGTCAGAGCGTCGGAGCGTAGAGCGTGAGGGCATCGCAGCACTTGCCGCGCTCCACGCTCCACGCTCTCACGCTCCCCACGCTCCACGCTCTCACGGCTCTTCGGCGGGCCCTCTGAAGACGCACTTGGCGGAGCAGGTTTCGGCCACGACGACCTCGGTCAGGAGAGGCAGTTTTGGTTTGAGCCGGCGCCAGATCCAGGCGGCAATGCGTTCGCTGGTCGGGTTTTGGAGACCGGGGATTTCGTTCAGATAACGGTGATCGAGCTTTTCCCAGATCGGGTCGAAGGCCGCCGCGATGTCGGCGTAATCCATCACCCAGCCCAGCTTGGGATGGCACTGGCCGGCCACGGCGATTTCGACTTTGAAGCTGTGGCCGTGCAGGCGGCGGCATTTGTGAGACTTGGGCAGGTGCGGCAACAAATGGGCCGCCTCGAATTGAAAGGTTTTGCGTAGTTCCATGGTCATGGCATCTCGAAGTCGGTCCAGGTGATGAGATCGCCCAGGGCGGGGCGGCCGTCGTGGCGCCAGGTCAAGGGGGGGTATTGCATGCGGCCCAGCGGGCAGACGCGCGGCACGCCCCAGCGGGCCAGTTCGGTTGCCAGGCCGAGGGCCTGGTCCTCGGGCGCGGCCAGGCCCACAGTCGAGATTGTGCCGCGGACACTCTCGGCGTTGCGCAGGGCCTCGGTTAGATTGTCGGCGGGCTTCACGTAGATAAAGCGATGGAGACAGGAGAGTTGGAAGCGGGGGTCGGCCTCATAGACGACGGTCCAGGCGGTCGAGTCGTGGCTGGACCAGTGGCGTGTATCGGGGGAGTGGGCGGCGCGCACTTCGTAGAATGAGCGGCGCGAGGCGATGGCCGAGGCGGTCTCGAGGGGCAGGGCGCCGCGAGGTTGGGTTTCCTCGAGACGGGCCAGTTCCTCGGCCAGGAGTTCGGCAAATTGTTCCGGGGACTGGGGGCCGTGTTGCTGGACGTAAATGACGTGCGGAGAGAGGCACCCCAACTGGTTCCAGGCGGCCACGTCGGCGGCGGCCCGCGCGGCCGCTTTTCTGGCGTTGAGGCCCGACAGCATCGAACTGGCGACGTAGCCGAAGCTGACGCGATGACCGTAGCCCAAAAAGCGCGCATGGGGCGGCAGGCGCGGGCGGATTGCGGCCAGCATTTCATCCGAGCCGGTGGCGGTGACGCAATCGGCCTGGGCGAAGAGCACTGTTTCCAAATCCGTATTGCCGCTGCGCCACTGGGCGATTTCCAGGCAGGCGCCGAGTTTGGGTTCCGCCTCGTAAAGTGAATGGGCAAAGAGCCGGGGCAGCAGGGCGGACCCATGGGCGCACTTGACAAATTGGGCCGAGCGCACCAGGAGACCGAATACGATGCTCAGGAGCGCCGGATTGGGCAGGTTGCCCGCCGCCAGATGCACCTGCAGTTCCGGGGCGCGGCCCATGGATGCCCGATTGGACCTCTGTTCCGGCTCGGCTGCGGTCATTGCATCGAGGCGATCCGCATGGCCCAAATCCTGTTCCAGCAGGGCCCGGAGGTTTTGAGGGGTCAACTGGTTAAAGAATGAATCCAGGCCGCTGGCCAGGGTTGCTCGGGAAAAGCCGGTTTCCGCCGGTCCGAGCTCGAGGGCAAGCTTGCGAAAGGGGTAATCGGCCTCGAGCCAGTGGCCGGCCAGGTTGCTTAGGGCCATAATGAGGTTCTGGGTCGAGCGGTTGGCCAGGAAGCGCGCACGGTTGCGCTTGAGGGTTTGACAGGCCTCCTCGAGCATGGGAGGGCTCAGCGTCGCTTCGGGCGGCAGGTCCGCCAGGAAATAATTGGGCAGGTTCATGTTCCAGAGGCTAATGCTGGCAGTGTGGTGTTCAAGAAATAGGTGGTGATGTTTATTACAGGAGGCAACGGAGGAAACAGAGCTTTTATCTCCGTTCTCTCTGTTTTCTCCTGTTCAGGTTTTGACCACTCATTTTGTAAGCACCACACTAGCGCGCCATCAACGAGCACCCGCGCGGCTCGGCCAGGGCGGCGCGCCCCAGCAACTCGAAGCCGTCGGCGCGGCGAACCGCCAGGTCTTCCGTCTGAATGGCCAGCACCGAAAAGACATTCGCCAAATCAAACACGCGGATCAAACCCATTTGACCCTCGCTCACCTCATGGCCGGTTTCCGGTGAAATGATTTGGACGCGCGCCCAGCCAGGGAAGCGGAAGGGGCGCGCTGAGCCGGGCGGGCCGGCATAAGCCTGGGAGCTTAGCTCGCTCATGCCGTATTCGCGGATGATGCCGGCGGGGGGAATGCCCAGGCGCCGGGTGATGAGCGCGTGCAATTGGCCGGCCGGCAAGGCCCGTGAACGGCCCTTGTAACCCCCAGTTTCCATGGCGCGCGAGCGGGGCGGCAGTTCAAGCTCCAAGCCCTGTTTTGCCAGGTGGTCCAGGAGGCGCACGAACATGAAGGCGGTGCCGAGCAGGAGCAGGGGTCTGGCGCTCCGCACTGAGCTTTGCAACGCCGCCGTGGCAGCCTCCAGGTCGAGCCTCCAGGCGCCATCCGGAGCCGCCTGCCCCAGGAATGCCGAGGCCGGCGAACCGAGCCTGCGGCGAGCCGTTTCAAACATCTGAACCAGCGAGGAGTGCGGGGCCTGTTCCGGAGCCGGGGCCAGAATCGCCAGGTGCCAATCGTCGATGCGGCCTCCGCAATCCAGGACATTGGCCTCGAACCAGGGCATGAGGGAGGCCTGGTAAAGGGCCAGCGACTGGTAATTGTGAAAATGCCGGCTGCGCTGCTCTCCGGTCGTGCCGCTGGAATAAAAGACCGCGGTGCGTTCCTCCGGCGCCAGACAGGAAAGCTCGAGTTCCTTGAATGCCACCGCCGGTGCGGCCGGTATGTGGGACCAGTCGGCGGCATCCTCCGGCCAAACACTGCGCGCCTCGCAAATCCGCCGGTAAGGCTCATTATGCTCGAACTGCAAGCGGAAGAGCTCGAGGGCCAGAGGGTTGAAGACGGTGTCCGGCAGGCAGGCGCGCCAAGGCTCAGGCCGTGCTTGGCCTTCCGCGTGGAGTGGGCTCCCAGCTTGGGGCGAGGTTCGGCCATGGGTGCTGCCGGCTGCCGCCTGCGCTGAAGCTACGGCGGCCGGGGAAGCCGGCGTTCCGTGGAGCCGGCCTCCAGCCTGGGGCGGCATTCGGCCCGCTGAGGCGTCGATAAGCCGGCGCAAGCGCGCCGCGAAATCTGAAAGGCGACCGGTGGGTTTCATCGCGGTTTTGTTTTTTGTCCGGCTGGTTTGCCGCCACAGCCCGGGACGCAAAAGTTATAGCAAAGCCGAGCGGAGGCAAGCCGGATCGGTCATGCCCCTGTTCTTGGGGCGCAGTTCACTTTGTCGGGCAGCCGGTCCTAGTCCTAATCCTAATCCTAATCCTAATCCTAATCTTCCAATCTTAATCTTAATCCGAATGCACGGAGGAGATTAGGAGCAGGATTATGATTACGATTAGGAGCGGCCACCCCAAGAAATGAAATGCACCCCTGTTCTCGCACGGCCACTCACGGCGCCGCACCCGGCGGGAGTTGGGTAGAAGGAATGATGAGGGAATCCCCGGGCCTGAGCCGGTTGAGATTCAAAGCGGGGTTGACCTGGCGGAGGGCACTGACGGGCACGCCATAGATCATCGATACCACGGCTGCGGTGTCGCCGGAGTGGATCACATAAGTTCTTTGGGGCACGGCCGGAGGCATTGGGGGCGGCTCGGGGGGCAGTTCCTGGTCGGTGGCGAGGGTATTGGCCTGGAGTTGATCCAGCTCGAGCTGCTTGAGCTCGACGCTTCTCTGGGAGGCGGTGAGGTTCGTGTCCGAGCGGATGCTGTCCTGTTCTGCCTGGGCGGCCAGATTGATCTGGTAAATGGTGGCTGCGGCCTCGGGCGTGCCGGCCTGGATGGCCTGGGCCATGGACTGGCGATAAAGCGGGTCCTGCAAGTCCCGGTATGCTCCGTAGCGGCTGGGGCCCAGGGCGAGCTTGATCGCATTCTCGCGGGCGCTGTCCAGCGAGTTGCGCTGGGCCACGGTATTGGGGTCGTTTCCCGAGAGAAGCTGGATTTGCTGGTCCAGGTTGTCGGTCGCGCGAAAGAGCATGAGGAACTCGTTGGAAGTGACGTTAAAAAAGCCCAGTTGGCCCAACTCGGCGCGGAGGTCGCCGGCGTTTTGAGAATAGCGCAGGAGGAATTCCTCGAGTTGGGGCGGGCTAAGGACGCGCGCCAAATCGTCACGGGTTTGCTGGCGGAGTTTGGCCAGTTCGACGGGGTCCGGCACTTTGCCCGCCGCCCTCTGGGCTTCGAGGTAGGCCTGCATCCGGTCGGTGGACCGGGCGTTGACCTCCTGGATGGCCTGCTTGGTCTCCGGCGCCAAGGCCCCGAGTTGCGGACCATCCAGGATGACGCCCTCATGGGAGGGGCGGGGCAGGTTGACCAAATCGCCGGATTCCCAGTTTGTTCCCAGCAGCCGGACCAGCAGGTCCCGTCTTTGCTGTTCCAGCTCGCGCACCTTTTGGATGGCGGCCTGGAGCACATTGGTGTCCGGTTCGGTGCGCCACCATTGCTGTGCGGGGGTCATGATTTCCTGGGCGCGTTTGCGGGCGTAGAGCGCATTGACGTCCGCGATGATAATGTCGCGGATGGTCTGTTCCGGGCAGGCAATGTCGCGCAGGTTGGCGATGTAGGTGGGGTAATCGTCCGATTCGAGCTCGTGCCAGGAGAAGAATTGGCGGCGCACGACGATGTTGGTCCCGCCCGAGCCGGGGGCCGCCTGGCCGGTCACGGCCGGGGCGGGGGCGCGACTCTCGGTGGCTGGGCGTCTGAGGCCCAGCCATCCGAGGGCCAGGACGACATTGATGCCCAGCGAAGCCAAAGCAACCGCGCGCCAACGCATAATGGTTATGTAGCTGCAATTCAACTCCACAGCAAATTCAAAAACACACCCCGAGAAAAGTTTCTGCGCCCCGGGCGGGCAACGGGTGCGATTAAAACCATCGGTCAGCTCACGGCGCCTCTTTGCCCCGGAGGGGCTTCCGAGAATAGCCCGGCGTTTCAACGCCGGGTCAGCGAACCGAAAGAGAGGTCCGTCCCGAAGGGACGGCTGAGGGCAACGAGTATGCTCAGTCGTCCCTTCGGGACGAGGGTCTCTGTTCCGGCCTCCCCGGCGTTGAAACGCCGGGCTATTGCCAGATGTCCCTCCGGGACAAAACTCCCGCGGCCCATGCCCGACGCTTTTAATCGCTCTCGCGGGCAACTTCTGAGTTGACCCGTGGCCCCCAAATACCGCATTTGTGGCGGGTCAGTGGGATTCAAAAGACATGAAACAGAAGGCATACGCCGGAGCGGGCGTGGACATTGATTTGGGCAATAAAGTCAAAGCCGCTTTGCCCCAACTGCTCGCCGCGACGCATCGGCCTGGGGTGCTTGGCAAAGTGGGCGGGTTCGGGGGCCTCTTCGCGTTGAACATGCGCCGCTACCGGCAACCGGTGCTGGTCTCCAGCGTGGACGGGGTCGGCACCAAGCTCAAGCTGGCCTTTGCGTTGGACCGCCATGACACGATTGGCCAGGACCTGGTCAATCATTGCGTCAACGATATTGCGGTGCTTGGCGCCGAGCCGCTGTTCTTCCTGGATTACCTGGGCACGGGCAAACTCCAGCCGCGCGTCTTTCGGGCCATCCTGAAGGGTTTCGCCCTGGCCTGCGCTCAAAACCATTGCGCTCTCATCGGCGGTGAAACGGCCCAGATGCCCGGCTTCTACCAGCCGGGCGAATATGACCTCAGCGGCACCATCGTCGGCGTGGTTGAGAGGTCCCGGATCGTGGACGGCAAGGCCATTCGGCCCGGTGACAGGGTTGTGGGTCTTGCCTCCAGCGGATTGCATACCAACGGCTACTCGCTGGCCCGCAAGATTTTCTTCGAGCAGCTCAAGCTCAAGCCCGGCAGCCGCCTGCCCGAGTTGCGCAACAGCATCGGCGCCGAGTTGCTCAAGGTGCATGTCAGCTACGGGATGCTCATCCGCAAACTGCTGGACAAGTTCAACCCGCCCGCCCCCCCGCCCCGAGGCGCGCCTCCTGCCATCAGGGGCCTGGCCCACATCACCGGCGGCGGGTTCGTGGACAATATCCCGCGCGTGCTTCCCAGGAACTGCGACGTTGTGATTCGCAAGGGGAGCTGGGATATGCTGCCGATCTTCGAGCTGATCCGGGCGCGAGGCCGGGTGCCCGAACCCGAGTTGTACCAGGTGTTCAACATGGGCATCGGCATGACGCTGATTGTGGCCCCGGAAAAGGCGGACGCCATCCTCAAGTTCACCCGCGCCCAGGGACAGCGGGCCTGGGTGATTGGGGAAGTGACCAAGGGCCAGGGCAAGGCGCGAATTCAATGACTGGGAATTGACCTTTGCCGGACAAAATGTGAGTATAAGGGCTGATGTTCTCAGCGCACCACGCAAACCAGCCGAAACCCGCCTCCAAGCCAAGGCGCAGACGATGGAATTGGGTCCTCAGTGACATTCTTCGGAAGGTCCTCAAGTACCGAATACAGTGGTCTGCGCGGCTCAGAGGGCAGCGCTTCTACTGCGGCGCTTTGGCCGGCGAATCGGAATACAATATGACCATCAACTGCGACCTGACGGTTTCCTGCAACTGCCAGGATTACGACGGGTCCGGCCACATTGGCGACCTGAACCGGAACACGTTCCAGGAGGTGTTCTTCGGGGAGGCGGCGCAACGGCTTCGCCAGGAGTTGGCCAAAGGCAAACTGCCCCTCAAGTCCTGCACCCGGTGCGGGGACTTGCTGCGAACGCCCAAATCCACGGTGACCCCGGGTCCGCCGATGTTCGCGGGTCCCAAACCGCGCCTGCCTTACCGGGGAATGCTGCTGGAAAACACGGTGCGCTGCAACATCGATTGCCTGGGCTGCGACCGAGGCTCAGCCGCCCGCGTCCGAACGGTGGCGCAGATGGATCTGGACAAGCTCTCGCGCATGGCGGACCTGGTGCAAGGCCTTGGGCTGCAGCAGCTCTTTTATTTGAACCTGGGCGAGCCGTTTCTGTCGCCCAACATTGGCCGGGAGCTGCCCTTGCTGCGGCAGAAGAATCCGGATTGCCGCATTGTGATCTCGACCAACGGCATCGTCCTGAACACTGACGCCAAGCGCGAGGCCGCCCTCTACGCCAGCCACATCCTGTTCTCGGTCGCCGGCATTGATGATCGGATGCTCAAGAAATACGAACGCCTGGGCAGCTTCGAGCGGGCCTACGCGAACATGAAGGCGCTGGCGCAGTATCGCAACGCCCGGGGCGTCTCCCAGCCGGTGCTGGAATGGAAATACCTGCTCTTCAATTGGAATGATCGCCGGGGCGCCATCCTCAAAGCCGTCGAACTGGCCAAAGCCGCGGGCCTGGATATGATTTCCTTTTGGCCCACGAACAATCCACTCTATGGCTGGTCTTTTCGCTACCGGCTCGGCTGCCTCGATGATATTGGCAGCCGATGCTGGAAGGGTAGGGAAGTGGACCTTCGCAGCGGCAGGGCGCAAAACCCGGGCACGGAAGAGGCTCTTGTTGGGGAAGGGTCGCCGCCGCGGCAAGCGTGGCCAGGCCGGCGTTAGTGAGGCGCCGGCGTGTTGGCTAGCGTTGTCGGGCGCGTCGCGGCCGCGGCAAGGGTGGCCAGATCGGCGTTATTGAGCTGGTCGGTGCCGTACCGGGTCACCTGGGCCGTGCGCTGGTCCCGAAAATGCAACACGTTGCCGTGGCCGTCAGCAAAGATCATCGAAGAACTGTAGCTGTGGCGATAGGCCGACACCGCCGGGAAACTATACCAAACGCGAGCCTGGGGGTCCGTCACAAAGGCGCCCCCCGAGATACTGCGCTCGTCTTCATCGATCAGGACGAAGAGCTTGGAAGAGTCAGGCACGCCGCTAAGGCTGGAGAAGAAGGGAACGTATCCGGTGGCCGTGTTCGGGTTAGCGGGCGCATTGAGAGGGCGGTCGCCCATGAATGAGTTCATCGAATAGCTGCGCACCGACTGGATGTTGATGCCGTTGATGGTCACGCCCTGGTCTGTGGGGCAGTGGTAGATTTGCACACTCTGGTTGTAGTTGTAGAGCTTGCCCAGTTTGATCAAATCGGAGTCAACGGCCTCAGCGGAGATAGTCATATCGCCCTGGACCCAGGCGAGAGGATTATCGGTCGGGTAAGACTCCACCAGGCGATCGCTGTTGTCGTCTTTGTACATTGTCCAGGCGATGCCCAGTTGGCGGAGATTAGAGAGGCAGGTGGCCTGATAGGCCTTGGCTTTCGCTCGATTGAGGGCGGGCAGAAGCAGAGCGGCAAGGGTGGCAATAGTCGAGATCACGGCCAAGAGCTCGAGGAGGGTAAACCCCCGAAACCGCATGGACCGACCCGAACACAGTTGCTGCCGATTCTGCATGTCCGTATCGCTTTCCTGCGCTTGAATATATAGAGCATGCCGCCCAACATTGCAACAATTTTCTTTGCCTGGTTTTGTATTGGCTTGGGAATCAAGGACATAGAGTTGAAAACCAACGACTGGCCGGGGGCGAGCGTCGAGCCGTTTCCACAACCGGTTGGGGGCAGGGCCAGGCCCTGACCCAATGGGAAGCGGAGGCTCCGTATAGCGGAACCGATCAACGCCAGCCGAGCAAGTGGCCGGCCTGCAGAGCCAAATAGGCCAGAGTCCAGGCCAAAGCTCCCATATAGAGCCATTGGAACAACGGCCATTTCCAGGAATTGGTTTCACGCCGCACGATGGCCACAGTGCTGACGCACTGCAGGGCGAAGACGTAAAAGACCATCAAGGTGAGGCCGGTGAGCATGGTATAGACCGGTGTGCCGTCGGGTCGTTTCTGCGTCTGCAGGGTCTTGGCCAGGCTGCTCATGCTCGAGGCGGTGGCATCGGTCCTGCCGACGTTGTAAACCCCGGCGAGGGCGCTGACGAACACCTCGCGGGCGGCGAATGAGGAGACGATGGCGATGCCCATTTTCCAGTCGAAGCCCAGGGGGGCGATGGCGGGTTCGATCAAGCGGCCGAGCCGTCCGGCGAAACTCTGCCGCAGCTTGGCGCCGGCTTCTTCGCTGTCGAGGGCCGCAAGCTGCCGCTCCAAAGCGCCGGAGGTTGGCGCCGGGCGTCCTGCCTGCGGCATCCCGGCCCGGTCGGAGTTGGCCCGTAGCGGCGCCTCGGCAGAGCGCCGCTGATCGGCCCCCGCTTGCGGCCTCCCGGTCCCGTTGGAGTTCAGGGTGGCGGCGGCTTCGATGGCGGCGCGTTTGGCGCCAAATTGGTGTTCGATTTGGCTGTTGCGGGGATAAGTGGCCAGGAACCAGAGGAGAATGTTGATGGCTAGGATGACGGTGCCGGCGCGCCGGAGGAAGAGCTTGGCGCGTTCCCACATGTGGCGGAGCACCACCCGGATTACGGGCCGTTTGTAAGGGGGCAGTTCCAGGATGAGCAGGGGGGCTTCGCCCTTGAGCAGCGTCTTTTTGAAGAGCCACGCCATCAGCAAGGCCACCACAATGCCGAGCAGGTACATGGCCAGCATCGTCAAGCCGGTCACTCTCAGAAAGCCGAGCACGGTGGTGTTGGGGATGCAGGCGGCGATGAGCAGGGTATACACGGGCAGGCGGGCCGAGCAGCTCATCAGCGGCGAGACCAGGATCGTCACCAGGCGGTCCTTGGGGCTCTCGATCGTCCGCGTCGCCATGATGCCGGGTATCGCGCAGGCGAAGGAGCTGAGCATCGGAATGAAACTCTTGCCGTGCAGACCGACCTTGCTCATGAGGCGGTCCATCAGAAACGCCGCTCGCGCCATGTACCCTGTGTCTTCCAGAAAACCGATGAACAGGAACAAGAGCAGAATCTGGGGCAGAAAGACGACTACTGCGCCCACCCCCGCGATCACGCCCTCCACCAGGAGGCTGTTGAGATCTCCGGGCGGTATGCGCCGCCCCACGGCGCCTCCCAGCCAGTCCACCCCGCCCTGCAGAGCCTCCATCGGAATGCGCGCAAAAGTAAAAATGCTCTGGAACATCAACGTCATCACGCCGATGAAGATGAGCGTGCCCCAGACCCGATGGGTCAGCACCCGATCCAGCCTGTCGCTGAGGGTCTCGCCCGGCGGCGTCAATTCGACGGTGGCGGCGCTCTGAATGGCGGAGACGGCCTCGTAGCGCGCCTCGATCGCCGCGCCCCGCCAATCGGCCCCGGCGGCCTCGAGGCGTTGGCGCGCGGCCTGGACCGCCTGGGCGATGCCCGCAGGGTAGTGTCGAAGGCTCGAGGCCAGCGCCTTCTCGTTGCACAGGATGAGCAACGCCTCGGATGCCGCCTGCGCCCGCCGCTCAGGATAGGCCTGAGCCAACAACCCGGCGATCCCCTCGGCCTCCTTTTCCAGGGCCGCCGGCAGTTGGGAGAACTGGCGCGGCTTGGGCAGTTCGACGCGCTGCAAGGCGCAGAGGATTGCCTCTCGGAGTTCGGGCAGTCCCCGGCCCTGGCTGGCGATGATCGGCAGGACGGGCACGCCGAGCGAACCGGCGAGTTTCTCACAGGAAATCTCATGGCCATTCTCCTGGGCGACATCGATCATGTTCAGCGCCAGGAGGGTGGGGTGGCCCAACTCGATGACCTGGGTGGCGTAATAGAGGTTGCGCTGCAAGTTGGAGGCGTCGACGACCACCACGATGAGCGAGGGGGCCGGCAATTCCGGCAGGCGATGCAAGAGCACGTCCCTGGAGATTTGCTCATCCAGCGACTGCGGGCTCAGGCTGTAGGTCCCCGGCAAATCGAGCACCCGCACATTCAGTCGCGCGGGCGCGCCCAGCAACCGGCCTTCCTTGCGCTCGACCGTCACGCCGGCGTAGTTGCCCACCTTTGCGCGCAGACCGGTCAGCGCGTTGAAGAGCGTCGTCTTGCCGCAGTTGGGATTGCCGGTCATGACGACGTAAACCGGGGGCGCAGC
>Ga0187849_1001838_pt1 | contig 21604 bp, 24 predicted proteins | sample June2016WEW_4_10_2_FD_132412 | JGI IMG/M metagenome (GOLD analysis project Ga0187849, IMG submission 132412) | Peatland microbial communities from SPRUCE experiment site at the Marcell Experimental Forest, Minnesota, USA - June2016WEW_4_100 | ecosystem: Environmental > Terrestrial > Soil >...
CGTGCGGGCATGCTACGCGCAGTCGTACGAGCTCATCGAGCAGGCGCTGGTGCGCATCCGGCGCTTCGTGGACCACCGCCGCCGGTAGGGCGTACCCCCGACCCGTCGATCCCCCGAGTTCGCCTTGATTGACCCATTGAATTCAATTATTTTTCGCGTTGTCTTTCTGAACCTAGATGTTGTCCATCTGAATCTGCGAAAGTGGCGCAAAATGTGCAGTTGCCGGGGCGTGGCGGAAACAGGAGTCGAGCGGTCGGAGCGCATGGCGTCGGAGGCCTTTCGGGAGTTGTCGGAGGTGAGGATAGCAGAGCGGAGGAGGAGTTGTAAGGGGCTAGTGACACCCCAAAGCTGAGAGCGCTTCGAGAAGACGTCTCCTCGCCTAGCTAGTGGGGTACCGAGGCCCGACGCTACAGAAGGCCCTCGGCGGCTGGACGTAGACCACCGCGGGCGCTAAGGTGACGGCTGTGGCTTGGCATCTCGTCGGCTTCGGTGTATTTGTCCTGTACGTTGGGCTTTTCGTCTCCGGTTTTGTCTGGAGTTGGAGGCTTATGCGCGGCGTGCGCTTGGACCTCGGGCGACCTAAGACTAATCGAGTTCCTGCGCGGCGTGTTACGACTAATATGTTCCCGAGCCTTTTTGTGGCCATTGTCGTCGGGCTCGTCGCCTCGGCACCGGCCTACGCGCTGAGTTGGATCCTGGACGCGGCGCACTGATCCCCTCGCTCCAGACAGACGTCCTAGGATTCGCGCCTTTCCTTTTCCTTCCGAGTTTTCTGCAGTTCCCTCATCTGCGTCGATAGGTTCCGCCCCCACGCTGCGAAAGGCGTCGCCCAGCGAGCACCATAAGCGGCCGCGACGGCCATGATTACGCCAATGGTGATATTACGCGCATCGAAAGCCGGATAGGTGTACGCCATCCACATCAGCGTACCCATTAGTAGACCGATGGCAGTACTGCGGTTTCTCGTTACCGACGCCCTGTACAGTAGGATCATGTATAAGGCCGCGCCACCGAGCGCGATAAGGGCGGCAAGGCCGAACCGGATCATCGCCTCGTGATGCGCCCAACGGCTCGGCTCAGCCGCGGACACGACTACGAACCGGGCCAGAAGCTGGTGACGCGTCATCCGTTAGCCGGTAGGCGTTGAGGTAGCCGTCGGCGCGGGCGTAGCTGCACCTCCAGGCGACGGCGTTGTCGAAGCGTCCGGGTAGCGCAGGTAGTCGCCGACGACCCAGCCGCTGCGGTCCTGCGGTCGCCACCAGTCGTAGCCGTCGGCGGTCACCGGACCATCCTGCAGCACTATCGTTGTCCCGTCAGCGATGCAATCCACGGCGGCGGCGGTTATGCTCGGCGAGACTCGCACGTTCAGGCACGTCCCCGTGCCGCCGACGACGACCGTGGCGCCCTTCACAAGCGGCCAGGGCGCTCCCGGCGCGTTAACGGTCTCCGGGTTAACGGGCAGCGTGCTCTCGACGGCCCAGGCGGTGCCGGTCTTCTTCAGGAAGACCCAGGTGGTGAACTGGTAGGAGCTGGGCCCGATGAGGAACGCCTTCTGGTCGCCTCGGTCGCCGCGAGCCGCCGAGCACATGCCGCTGCCCGCCGGCACTATCGCCGTCGAGCAGTCGCCGGCGTAGTCCTGGTTGAGCGTCGTCTTGATGTAGTCGGCGAGCGCCTGTTCGGCGGACACCGTATCGGCGGGCGTGCCGGTCGACCCGGCCTGCGGCGTGCCGTTGTTGCCGGCATTGTCGCCGCCGCTGCTTCCGCCGCCGCCCTTCAGCGACATACCGAGGAAGGCCGCGCCGACCGCAATCGCGACAATGACGATGAAGGCGCCGAACCATTTGTAGCGACCAAGCCGGGAGCTTTTCCCCAGCGGTGGTAGATTGTCAGTCATTTTCCGCCCTCCCTCTTCATGGATTGCACATCGCGCCATGGCTTGCCCGCAGCCAGGCGCAGGAAGTCTTCGTGCACCAGCATCCCGCCGGCAATCGCGCCCTCGCTGTAGAGGCTTATGGGACCGCCGTCGCGGTCGGTGACGACGCCGCCGGCCTCCCGCACGAGGAGGATGCCGGGCGCCAGGTCCCAGGGATAGAGAAGGTTGTGCGCGAACAGATCGTAGCGACCGCAGGCGGCGTAGGCGAGTCCGAGCGCCGCGCTTCCGGGGATGCGTATCGCCTGGACGCCGGGCCAGAGCTCGCACAGGAGGTCGAGCATGAAACCGGCGCGGTCGTCGTCGTAGCCCATGTCGATGCCGATGACCGACGACTGCACGGAGTCTTTCTTCGATACGCGCAGCGGCTGGTCGCCGAGCCAGGCGCCCTGGCCTTTCTTCGCGTGAAAGAGCTCGTCGTGCACGGGGTCGAAGGTCCAGGCGGCCAGCGGCTCGCCGCCGAAGCAGAGAGCGACGTTGACGCAGAAGAAGGGGATGCCGCTGACGTAGTTGCGGGTGCCGTCGAGGGGGTCGACGACCCAGGTCCAGCCGCGACGAGCGCTGACGGAGGGATTGCTCTCCTCGGAAAGAAGGGCGTGCTCCGGGAACTCGTCGGCGAGGGTGCGCCCGATGTGGGTCTCGATCGCCAGGTCGACCTGGGTGACGAGGTTGCCGCGGCCCTTCACGGTGACCGACTGGGGCTGGCGAAAGCGCTCCATCGCCAGGCGTCCGCCTTCGACGAGGCAGCGGCGAGCCACTGTCTCCGCGTCGTCGCCGCTTCGGGCGACCGGCAGCTCTGGGGACCGACGAGGCATTGCGGCACCTGTCTGTGGGGCCGGCGCAAGGATCAACGAATGAATCGTAGCACGAGGGGGCAGGCGCAGCAAGGAGAGCGGGGAGGCGCGGAAGGACGCTTGCGGGAGGGCGGGTGGGAAGATCGACGCAAATGTTACAAGAAAGACGCCCCACGTTTGCCCAGCGACCACCTGTCGAGTCAACGATTGGCGCTTGACTTTCTGGCGAAAGCCTGATAGAGTTAGTGTAAGTTAGACACTAAGTCCCGCCGCGGAAACCGGCGGACGCCGCGAAAGGGGAGTCGCATGGTTAAAGAAGCGCTTCTCCCACCCACAAGCCTCCTCTCCCCCTGCGACCCGGTCGCGACGGTCCCCCTCGACCAGCAGCTCGCCTTTGCCCGCTGGCAGCAGGACATCCCGTTCGAGTACCGCTCGCTGGCGGCGCCGGAGCTTATGGAGCGCATCGCGGCGGCGAAGGCCACACTGGGCGCGCGGCTCGTTATCCTTGGCCACCACTACCAGCGCGACGACGTGATCCGCTTCGCCGATCAGCGCGGCGACTCGTTCAAGCTGGCACAGTGGGCGGCGGGCAATCGACGCGCCGACTTCATCGTCTTCTGCGGCGTCCACTTCATGGCGGAGAGCGCCGACATCTTGTGCGCCGCGCATCAGCGGGTAGTCTTGCCCAACCTGACCGCGGGCTGCTCGATGGCCGACATGGCGTCGGACCGCGACGTCCGCACCTGCTGGCAAGAGCTCGAAGATGCCGGCCTCGCTGCTGATACGCTGCCGGTGACCTACATCAACTCGACGGCGGCGCTCAAGGCGTTCTGCGGCGAGCGCGGCGGCGTAGTTTGCACCTCGTCGAATGCGCCGGCCGTGTTTCGCTGGGCGCTGGCGCAGAGGCGACGCGTCCGCTTCTTCCCCGACGAGCACCTGGGCCGCGTGACCGGCCGCTCCCTTGGCATCGCGATGGCGCACATGCCTGTCTGGCGCCGCAGGTCGCCGCGGGGCAGCTTGGGGGGAATCGACGCCGCGACGCTGCGCGCGAGCCGCATCATCCTCTGGGACGGCTATTGCGGCGTGCACCAGCGCTTCACCACCGAGCAGGTGCGACACGTCCGCGAGCAGTACGTCGGTATTCGCGTCGTCGTCCACCCGGAGTGCCGGCTGGAGGTCATCGAGGCGGCGGATAGCTACGGCTCGACGGAGCACATCATCCGCGTCGTCAACCAGTCGCCGCCGGGCAGTCGCTGGGCCGTCGGCACGGAGATCAATCTGGTCAACCGCCTGGCCCGCGAGAACCCGGACAAGACCATCGTGTCGCTCGACGCCGACCCGTGCCCCTGCTCGACGATGTATCGCATTCATCCCGCCTATCTCTGCTGGGTGCTGGAAGCGCTGGTCGACGGCCGGGTCGTAAATCAGGTAACGGTTGAGCCTGAGACGGCCGGCTACGCGAAGCTCGCCCTCGACCGCATGCTATCTATAACCTGATTATCGTAGCCGATACTTTCCAGTCTCGGCGTCTGATCCATGGCCAGGCTGGAAAGCCTGGCCTACGGTGTCTTCAAACGCTCGGAGAGAAGTAGTGCCCTAATGCGATACGACTACGTTATCGTCGGCTCAGGCATCGCCGGGCTGTTTGCCGCCTTGCTTGCCCAGAAGCACGGCAGTGTTCTCATCCTCACCAAGGACTCCATCGACGAGTGCAACACGAAGCACGCCCAGGGCGGTATCGCCGCGCCGGTCGGGCCGGACGATTCGCCGGAGCTGCATCTGCAGGATACGCTTGCCGCCGGCGCCGGCCTGGTCGACGAAGAGGCGGCGCGCATCCTGACCAGCGAAGCGACGGAGCGCATCGCCGACCTCGTGCGCTTTGGCGTGCCCTTCGACAGCAGCGAGGGCCACGTCGAGCTTGGCCGCGAGGGCGCCCACAGCCGCGCCCGCGTCCTCCACGCCGGCGGCGACTCGACCGGCGAGCACATCGAGCTGTCGCTCAGCAGCCTGGCGCGCATGTCGGCCGTAACCGTCCGGGAGTACAGCCAGGTCGAGGAGATTGTGACGGAGGGCGGTGTCGCCGTCGGCGTGCAGGCGCTCGACGTTCGCTCCGGCGAGCGCGAGCGCTTCGACGCCCGCTTCATCATCCTGGCGACCGGCGGCGCGGGCCATCTCTACCGCATCACGACGAACCCCGAAGTGGCTACCGGCGACGGCGTCGCCCTGGCCTACCGCGCCGGCGCGGAGATCGCCGACATGGAGTTCTTCCAATTCCACCCGACAGCGCTGCGCCTGCCGGCCGTGCCGGCGTTCCTCATCTCCGAGGCGGTGCGCGGCGAAGGCGGCGTTCTCCGCGACGAGAAGGGGCGCGCCTTCATGGTCGATTACCATCCGCAGAAGGACCTGGCACCCCGCGACGTCGTCGCGCGCGCCATCGTCGCCGAGATGGCGCGCAGCGGCGCCGACCACGTCGACCTCGACATGACGCACCTGCCGCCGGAGAAGGTAAGCGCCCGCTTCCCGCAGATCTATCGCTTCTGCCTAGACCACGGCGTCGATATCACACGTCAGCCGATACCCGTCTCGCCGGCGGCGCACTATATGATGGGCGGCGTGCGCACCAACACGTGGGGCGAGACGAACCTGCGCGGGCTGTACGCCTGCGGCGAGGTCGCCTGCACCGGCGTGCACGGCGCCAACCGCCTGGCGATCAACTCTCTGCTGGAGACCGTCGTGTTTGCCCGTCGCGCCATCCAGCGGACCGTCGATGGCGCCGGGGCACAGCCGCTGCCGAGCGTCGAAACGCGGGCGCTGCCGGAGGTGCCAACCGCGTCGAAAGCGAACCCGGTGCTAGACAAGGCGGCGCTGCAATCGCTGATGTGGGACGACGTCGGGATCATACGAAGCGGCGAGTCGCTCAGCCGCGCACGAGCGACGCTGTCCCGCTGGCAGAGCAGCCTTCCGCCGGCCGACGACCGTCCTTCGCACGAGCTGGCGAACCTGCTGCTTGTCGGACGCCTGGTCACAGAAGCTGCGCTCCTGCGTGAGGAGAGCCGCGGCGCCCACTTCCGCACTGACTTCCCGGAGCCGCGCGATTCCTGGCTCCGGCACATCGTCTTCCGAAGAGATGTCTGAACAACCTGACGCACTCGACGGGGCGTACCTCCGGCGCGTCGCCCTCGCTGCGCTAGAAGAGGACGGCGGCTTCGACGACGTGACGACCGCCGCCCTCGTCCCGGCGGACCTGTCGGGCAAGGCGGTCCTCCTGGCCAAGCAGGCCGGCGTCGTTGCGGGGCTGCCTGTTGCCGCGGCCGTCTTCCGGGCCGTCGACCCGTCGCTCTCCTTCCGACCGCTCGTCGCCGATGGGACGCGCGTGCAGCCGGGAGACCTTCTGGCTGAGATCGAGGGCTCGACTCAGGCCATCCTGCGCGGCGAGCGCGTCGCGCTGAACCTGCTCCAGCGCCTCTCCGGCATCGCGACGGCCACCGCGCGCCTCGTCGACGCCGTCGCCGGCCTGCCGACGGGCATTCTCGACACGCGCAAGACGACGCCCGGTCTCCGCGCCCTGGAGCGCTACGCCGTCCGCGTGGGCGGCGGACGGAACCACCGCTGGAACCTAGCGACCGGCATCCTGGTGAAGGACAACCACTGGCGCGCCGTCGAAGCCGCGGGCGGGAGCATCGAGAGCGCTGTGCGGCGATTGCGGGAGCGCGCGCCGGGCATGCGCGTCGAGGTGGAGGTCACGACGGTCGAGGAGGCGCAACAGGCGCTGGGCGCCGGCGTCGACATCCTGCTACTCGACAACATGGGCCTGGAGGAGATGCGCCGCGTCGTGGAGATGGCGCGCGGGCGGGTCAAGACCGAGGCGTCGGGCGGGATTACGGAGGCGACGGTGCGAGCCGTCGCGGAAACGGGCGTCGATTACATCTCCGCCGGCGCGATTACGCATTCGGCACCGGCGCTGGACATCAGCCTGGAACTAGATGAACGATTCTGAGGGTTAGAAACCCTCAGCCTTCGCGAAGCGATGTCGGGTGCAGGCTGCGGGATTCAGATTCATCCCGCAGAACGGGGAACTCGGGAGGACTGAAGTGGCAATTAGGTACTTGACACACCTGCCCATCTGTGCTATTCTTCAAGTAGATTCTTGGAGGTCAGCATCATGGAAGGTAGCGAAGTCGGATTCCTCAAGGTTCTCCAATGGAGCGAAGAGCAATGCCGCGAGTATCTAGAGCGGCAACGTTGGCCGGACGGCGCACGCTGTCCGAAGTGTGGCGCTGCGGAGCCGTGGAAGATCATGCGCAAGACAGCGACAAAGAACGCTGTCCGCTCGCTCTACCGCTGTCGCGCCTGTAAGCGGCAATTCACGGCGACAGTCGGGACGATCTTCGAAGACTCCAAGATTCCCCTGAACAAGTGGTTTGCTGGCATATACCTGATGTGCTCTTCCAAGAAAGGCATCAGCGCTCATCAACTACACCGCGAACTAGACATCACCTATAAGAGCGCATGGTTTATGTGCCAGCGCGTGCGCTACGCGATGAGCGACCGCAACCCGACGCTGCTAACCGGCGTCATCGAGGCGGATGAAACCTATGTCGGCGGGAGGGGTACACGCGGCCATCCGAAGGATCGCAGCCACATGATGACAATGAGCCAGCGGATAAAAGCGGCCTACGACAAAAAGACGCCGGTTCTCGGCATACTGGAGCGCAGCGGTCGGGTCCGGACAATAGTGATGAGCCCGATCACAAAGAAGGGTGCGCAGCGCGTGCTAGCAGACAACATCGCGCTTGAGAAGTCGTGCCTGGTGACCGACCAATCGCCGCTCTATCACGGCATAAGTCGACGCCTACCCCATGCGACGGTTAACCACGAGCAGGAATACGTGAGGGACGGTGTGATTCACACTCAAGGCATCGAGAACTACTGGAGCTTGCTGAAGCGCGGGATTGTTGGCACCTACCACCATCTGAGCATCGGTCACCTGCCGCACTACCTAGATGAGTTCGAGTTCAGGTTCAATCGGCGGAAGGTTTGCGACGCCGAGCGGTTCGCTTCCTTGATGGGGCAGACTCGCGGCCGTCTTCTTTGGTATTGCCAGACTCCGCAGCCGGAGAATCCTCACGCTTAGCCTGAGCGAGCTTCGCCATCGCCTCATCGAAGGTCAGCGGGTGCAAGGAAATGCGGGTATCTCCGTGGTTACGCTTCTTCTCCATTTGGTGTACAGTATACAGCACGAGAGCCCCCGAAGGGGCTCCCGCGTCTGGTATGTGGCTCGGACGGTAGTGGTCGAGCGTGTGAGGCAACAACCACCAGTCCGAGCCGTAGAGTTCGCGGTTCACACCGCTCTCCAGTCATAGCGCCGGAGCGAGCACGGCCTTAGCGGGGCGATTCTGGCTCACTCCGGCGTCTTACTCTTCATTCTCTTCTGCTTCTGAATCCCCTGTGTTCTCAAGTCGCGGCAGTCGCCATGAACTATCGCCTACCTTCTCGACAAGCCCGTTCTGTGCCATTCCGACTAGGCTAAAGTGAAGGACTCGACCAGGGGACTTATCGGTGCCAATCAGCCCTCGATTGCTTGCCAACTTTGCCAAATCCGCTCTCTCCCACACTCGGCCATCACCCAACATCTCCATGATGAAGCGCCCCAACGGAGTTCGGCCGTTCGACTTGGGCTGCCGCATTGTCTCCAGTCCCGCCAGTGGCGGCTGCTGAGCCTTCCACCGAAGTTGCTCGTCTTCAAGGAGGGCTTGATACATATCTTCCGTTTCCTTGAGACGGGCCAACTGATTCTCTGCTGCCCGCTTCTGAACGGCGATGGACTCTAATCGTTCTTTAAGGTCTTTGCGGATGTCGCGCATTTTCGTTCTCCAATCTCGCCCTACAAGACCTTACTACTGTATGGGCGCGCCGTCAACCCCATTGAGCGCAGTGCGTTGCCACTGCCAAAATTGTACGGCGTCATGACGGGCCTGTCAACGGCGCGTAGTCGGGTCTTGACTTGGCGTGGTTTACCGGTTACCATTCTGATAGTGCCCCCGTAGCTCAGAGGAAAGAGCGGCACTTTAGCTCAGTGTTGGTCGCGGGTTCGAGTCCCGCCGGGGGCGCTAATTCTCGGTCAATTCGAGGGCCTTGACAAAAGTCTAGTTCGGGTCGATAATGGCGGTGAGCTAAAGTGCCGTGCTCTGTCCTCTTTGGGGCAGAATCACACGACCAAATCGCAGCGAGACGAGGGTGAAAGCCTTCGTCTCTCTGCATCTAAGCGGCAGCCTTCGCATCGGACGGCTATCCCGACAGGCGACCAGCCATCGCGATGATTGCAGCCTTCCCTGTCTCAAACGCGCCGAGCGCTTGGTCTGCCGACAGCACCATCTCTGGGTGCATGATATCGTTTCGGTCGCCCTTCATTTGGTACAGAAGGTGATAAACCTTCTTAACGTCCTCATCCTCGACCTTGTAAAGTTCCGTTAGATAAGCCGCCCAACTGCTCAGCTTCTTCGAGGGGTTAGCAGGCTTGCAGACCTCGACGTAGTAGTTGTGAAGAACCGTTTCCAGCGCGCGAAAGGTATGGAACCCGCAGGCCGTAGGCAGGTCAAGAACAAGACACCTGCCAGCCTGACAGAGTTCGTCCGCGACCGCCTGGCCGATGACCGCCTGCGCACTCTCTGGTAGGCAATGCTCGGCGTGCTCGATGAGTTCGTCCGTATCGTAGATCGCCTTTTGCGTCACCATGTACGTTATCTGGGCGTTTAGGTCCGCCATCAGAACGGGCTCGAACCGCGCTGCTAGTGCAGCGACACTCTGAAATGCAAAGTCCGCTGGCTGAACGGGCTCGACCAATTGCTGAGGATTGAACTCGCGTTCCATCTGCTCGATTGCCGCCAGAAGACGTTCGCAGTCATCCCTACACGTCTTTAGGGACTCAACCTGATCAAGGAGAGCCCTAAGGGGCGGCTTGATGGCGAGTGCCGCGAAGTAGACTTGCCCCTTCAGCGCTGTGGTGACGTTGGCACGAGCAACGGGGCCAAGTTGCGCCCCAAGCTGGTAGTAAAACTGGAGGCTCAGTCTTTCCATATCGCACCCCCGCAGGGAAATCTTGGCCCGACGCGCTGGCACGTTGATAATAGTAGCACCGGGTAGGACCATAGTAGCACTTCCTTTCAAGGTGTGTAAAGTCTATAAGTGCCACTGAAGTCCTCCCCTACTGATAGACGACGACGCGCGTTCCTATCGTGGCGAAGTCCCAGAACCACTTGGCGTCGTCCTCCAGCATGCCGACGCAGCCGTGACTGGACGCCACGTGCCCGAAAACGCTGATAGGTTGCCAGTAGTTGTCGTGCAGCGCGACGGTGGGGTAGAAGTACTGCGTCCAGAGGACGTTGGTGAGGTAGTAGCCCAGCGGGTCGTCGCGCGGGATGCCGATCGTCTCTGAGTCCATCGTCTCGTTCTGCTTGCGGTAGTTGATCCGGTAGTCGCCCGGCTTCGTCTCGAACCCCGGTCTACCGGTGGTGACGAGCGCCTCGTACACGGCTTTGCCGCCGATAAAGGCGTAGGCGCGCTGCGTCGTCACGTCGACGGCTATCCAGCGTTCGTCCGGGCCGTAAGCGACGCCCTGCGGCGGCACGGCGTAGGGAAGCTCCGCGGCGGCGACCTCCGACGGCGGTTCGATGGTCGGCACGGGCGTGGGTGTCGGCGCGGTCGCGGTCGCGACGCCGGTCCACCACTGAACGACGTCGTTCTCCTCTTTAAGCACGTTCATGGCGGGTTGCGGCGACGGCGTGGTTTCGATGCCTTCGACGGCGTGGACCACGCTGTTGCCGGGGTCGTTCGAGCCGCGGGTCCAGGGCAGGGAGAAGGCAAACAGGCCGAGGGACAGAGGGATGAGCAGGCCGGGGACGAGTACGCGGAAGACGGTGCGACGCCTCATGGCCACAACTCGATCCTTGCTAGAGCGAGCACCCTACGCGATTATATGACGGTCCGAACGGCGGCGTCTATCCTCTTCGCGGACGCTGCAAATCCGAAGTGTCCAGCAAAATTGTAACGGGGCCGTCGTTTACGAGCTCGACCTTCATGTGCGCGCCGAACCGCCCGCTGGCCACATGCACGCCCGCGGCCCGCAGCGACTCCTCGAACTCCAGCACCAGCGCCTCCGCCACCTCGGGCGGCGCCGCCTCGGTGAAGCTAGGCCGCCGCCCCCGACGCGTATCGGCGAGGAGAGTGAACTGGCTGACCACAAGCGCTTCGCCGCCGCTGTCGAGGAGCGACAGGTTGAAGTGACCGTCGGCGTCCTCGAAGATGCGGATCTCCGCCGCTTTGCGGGCCAGGCGCCGGGCTTCGTCGATGCCGTCGCCATCGGCCACCCCAAGCAGGATGAGGCTGCCGGCGCCAATAGCGCCAACGATTTCGCTATCCACCTCTACTGAGGCCCTGCTGACACGCTGGATGAGGGCCTTCACGGCGTCCCTCTAGCCGGCGGCGGCCGTCTCTGATGGCTTTTTCGAAGTCTTTTCGGCCGGCTTGCTCTCGGCGACGGGAGCAGCGGCTTCGACGCTTTCGACGCCGGAGTCCTTCTCGCCGTTGCCGCCGTTGGAGCCGGCGGCGGTCGAAGCGCCGACGTGACCGCTCTTGCGGTTGTCGGTCACATAGAAGCCGCTGCCCTTGAAGAGAACGAGGGGCGCGTGGATGACGCGTCGCGACTCGCCGCCGCAGCGGGAGCAAAGCTGAGTTGCAGGAGCATCGAAGCCTTCGCGCATCTCGTACTCGTAGCCGCACTGAGTGCATCGATACTCATAGGTTGGCAATTCCGGGACCTCCGTTGAATCCGTGGTACTTCCAATTTACTTAACTTGCGGGTAAACGGCAAGCGCCGAACGCCACCGCTGCCGCGACCGTTGCCCGCGGCGAAGCTATATGATATAGTGATTGACGCTCGCCCGCGTGCCTCTTGGGGCACCAGCGGGCGGGTTATTGCAGTTGGCATTTTCGCTAGTCGGAGGATACTATTCCAGCTTTGCTCGCGCCCGTTAGCATGAAGTCGCTCCTAGAGGCCGGAGTCCATTTTGGCCACCAGACGCAGCGCTGGGACCCGCGCATGCGTCCGTACATATTCACAGAGCGCAACGGCATCCACATCATCGACCTCCAGCAGACGGTCCAGTACCTGAACCACGCCTGCGACTACGTTCGCGACCTGGTGGCGGGCGGCGAGACGATCCTGTTCTGCGGCACCAAGCGCCAGGCGCAGGAGTCGGTCGAGGCCGAGGCCAAGCGGGCCATGATGCCTTATGTCAACAATCGCTGGCTCGGCGGGACGCTGACGAATTTCGCGACTATCCAGTCGCGAATCGACCACCTGGTCCGGCTTGAAGACAACAAGTCGCGCGGCGAGTTCGACCGCCTCCCGAAGAAGGAGGTCATGAAGCTCGACAAGGAGACAGAGCGCCTCAACCGTCACTTCGGCGGCGTCAAAGAGATGACGACCATACCCGGCGCTATCTTCATCGTCGACACCACCGCCGAGCGCATTGCCGTCGCCGAGGCGAAGCGCGTGGGCATTCCCATCGTCGCGATGGTCGATACAAACGGCAATCCGGACGAGATCGACTACCCGATACCCTCGAACGACGACGCCATACGCGCCGTCCGGCTCGTCACCAGCCGCGTCGCCGACGCCGTTCTGGAGGGCCTATCGATGCGAGAGTACACGCCGGAAGCGGCGGAGGTGCTGGCCGGCCAGACCTATAGCGTCTCGCCGGACGAAGAGGTGGCCATGGCGGCGGAGGAAGAGACCGGCGAATCGACTGAAACTGCGGCAGCGGAGGAACAGCCCGCTGCGGCAGACGAGACGGAAGGGACCGCATAAGTGGAGGTTACCGCACAAGAAGTCAAGGAGCTTAGAGAGTTGACCGGCGCCGGCGTCATGGACTGCAAGCGCGCACTCCAGGAGGCCGGCGGCGATAAGGCCAAGGCCGCGGAGATACTGCGCAAGCGCGGACTCAGCGCGGCGGAGAAGAAGGCGCACCGGACGACGGAGCAGGGGCTGGTGGAGTGCTACATTCACGCTGGCGGGCGGATCGGCGCGATGGTGGAGGTGAACTGCGAGACGGACTTCGTCGCGCGGACGCCCGACTTCAAGGCGCTGGCCCGCGATCTGGCAATGCAGATCGCCGCGACGGGCCCGCTCTGCGTCGCCGAGGCCGACCTTCCGCCTGACACTCCGGGACAGCCGAAGGACCTGTGCCTTCTCTGCCAGGACTACATCCGCGATCCTTCGCGCACCGTTCTCGACATCGTCAACGACGTTGTCGCCAAGACCGGCGAGAACGTCAGGGTCCGTCGTTTCGCGAGATTCGAGCTAGGCAGCTAGGGCCAGGCGATGGCCGAAAGTGGCAAACGGGTCCTCCTCAAGATCAGCGGGGAGGCGCTTGCCGACGAACAGCGCTTCGGGATTGACGCTGCCACCCTCAACCGCATCGCTTCCCAGCTAAAGACCGCCCAGGCGAACGGCACGCAGATAGGAATCGTCGTCGGCGCAGGCAATATCATGCGCGGAAGCGCCATCGGCGGCGAACGCGGACTGGAGCGGGTTACCGCCGACTACGCCGGAATGCTGGCGACGATAATCAACTCGCTCGCGCTCCAGAGCGCCCTCGAACGCCAAGGCGTCGACGTCTGCGTTCACTCCGCGATTCCCGTGCAGGAGGTCGTCGAGGCGTTCGCGTGCCGGCGCGCCATCGAGCACCTGCAACAGGGCGGCATCGTCATCTTCGCCGGCGGGACCGGCAACCCCTACTTCACGACCGATACCGCCGCCGCTCTGCGCGCGGTCGAAATCGGCGCGGACCTGGTGCTGATGGCGAAGAACAAAGTCGACGGCGTCTACGAGGGGAACCCGCGCAAGACGCCGGGAGTGCGCCGATTCCAAACGCTGAGCTTTCAAGACGCCATCGACCGCCGCCTGGAGGTGATGGACAGCACGGCTGTCACGCTCTGCATGGTCCACAACCTGCCGATTGTCGTCTTCGACCTGCTGGCGCCCGACGGCATCGTCCGCGCCGTCCGCGGCGAGCGCATAGGCACGCTCATCGCCGACACCGAGACGGTGTACGCCGACGCCGGGGTCGCCTCGTAACGCCGACGCTTGTTCAGGGAGGAGCTACTGGATGATCGACGAGACGATAGAGAACGCAGAAAGACGTATGAAGAGCGCCGTTTCCGTGCTCCAGCGAGAGCTTGACGGCATTCGCAGCGGCCGCGCCCGACCGGGCCTCGTCGAAGGGCTAAAGGTCGACGTGTACGGCAGCGCTATGCCCTTGAACCAACTGGCGACGATCGCCGTGCCGGAAGCGCGGCTGATCACCATCCAGCCCTGGGACCGGCAGTCCCTGGGCGCGATTGAAAAGGCGATCTTGAAGTCGGACCTGGGCCTGAACCCGAGTAACGACGGTCACACAATTAGGCTCGCCGTTCCGCAACTCACGGAGCAGCGGCGCAAGGAGTTGGTGAAGATCGTCCACAACAAGGTGGAAGAGGGACGCGTCGCCGTGCGCAACGTGCGTCGCCACTCCGTCGACGAGCTGCGCTCGCTGGACAAAGGCAAGGAGATATCCGACGACGAGGAGAAGCGGGCGGCAGAACGGCTCCAGAAGCTGACCGATCGTTATGTCGAGGAGATCGACAAGCTGGGCAGGGAAAAAGAAGCGGAACTGCTGGAGGTCTAAAGGACGCCGAAGAATTCCGCCAGCAAGGACGACGCGCGGCTTCCCGCCCACATCGCGATCATCATGGACGGCAACGGCCGCTGGGCGAAGGAGCGCGGCCTTTCGCGACAGGCGGGACACCGCGCCGGCACGGAGAACATCCGCCGCATCATCCGCTACCTCGGCGAACGCGGCGTGCTCTATCTCACCCTCTACGCCTTCTCCACCGAGAACTGGTCGCGCCCGCGACCGGAAGTCCGAGCCCTCATGCAGCTCATCGCGCGCGTCATCAAGCGCGAGATCAAGGAGCTGAACGAGCGCGGCGTCCGGCTGCGACACCTGGGCCGCCTCGACAACCTGGCCCCGTCGGTCCGCCGCGAAGTCGTCGACGCCCTCGAGCTGACGAAGAACAACACCGGCATGACCGTTGCCGTCGCGTTCGACTACGGCGGCCGCGCGGAGATCGTCGACGCCGTACGCGGCATCATCGGCGACGGCGTGCCGCCGGAGCAGGTCGACGAGGACGTCATCTCATCCCACCTCTACACGGCGGGAATGCCGGACCCCGATCTGGTAATTCGCACGGCCGGCGAGATGCGGCTGTCCAACTTCCTGATCTGGCAGGCCGCCTACGCTGAGTACTACTCGACGCCGACGTACTGGCCGGACTTTGGGCCGGAGCAACTGGAAGAGGCACTGCAGGCCTACGCGCGGCGGGAGCGTCGCTTTGGCGGCCTGGGCGCCGACTGAGGGGATAGGCATGCGAAGAGCAGGGCGGGACAGCGGCAAGGGATGGAGCAGCCTGGAGTTGCGGGTCGCGAGCGCGGCCGTCGGCATCCCGCTCATCGTCCTGTTCGTCTGGGCGGGGGCCCGCTGGTACACCGGCGCTATCGCCGCGCTGCTCATCGCGGCGACGTTGGAGTTCCAGGCGGCGCGCGGCTCCCGGCTCGACAGTCTGGTGCTCCTGGGCGCCGCGCTCTCGGGAAGCCTGGCCGTTGCCGCGCATGCCGGCTACAACTGGCTCGTGTGGGTGATGACGGGCGTCATCGTGCTACCGCTGCTGTGGTCGATGACCGTCTATCCGGTCCAGGACGCCCTCTCCGAGTGGCTCTGGATCGTCGGCAGCGTGCTGTACCTGGGCTGGCTGGGCTGCCATCTCGTACTACTCCGCGACGCCGGCGACGGGCGCGACTGGGTCTTCCTGGCGCTGTTCTCGACCTTTGCCACGGACACCTCCGCCTACTTCGTCGGCAGGGCCTTCGGGCGGACGCCGCTGGCGCCGACGATAAGCCCGGGCAAGACGGTGGAAGGCGCCGTCGGTGGCTTCGTCTTCGGCGTAGTCGCGGTGCTGCTGCTCAACTACGCGCTCGGCCTGCGGGTCGAGGCGTCGCAGATCGTCCCTCTCGCCTTCCTGCTGCCGGTCGTTGCGCAGCTCGGCGACCTCATCGAATCGAAGCTAAAGCGCGGCATGCAGGTGAAAGACGCGAGCCGTCTCATCCCCGGCCACGGCGGCCTGATGGACCGCTTCGACAGCGTGCTCCTCGTAACCGTGGTGGTATACTACTACTTGAAGTGGGTGATTCTGTAAGCCGCATCGCCGTCCTCGGTTCCACCGGGTCCATTGGCCGCCAGACGCTCGACGTAGTGCGCGGACTTCGGGAGCGATTCCGTGTCGTCGGGCTGTGCGCCGGGCGCAACGTCACCCTCCTCGAAGAGCAGGCGCGCGAGTTCACGCCGCGACTGGTTTGCTGCGACGGAAACGGATCGACGGCCGCCGGCGTTATACCTTTCGACGGCTTCGAGTGCGCTCCGATGGAAGCGATCGCCGCCGACCCGGAAGTCGAACTCGTGGTCGTCGCCACTGCCGGCAAGGCGGGCCTGATCCCGACGCTGAAAGCGCTGGAAGCAGGCAAGACCGTCGCCCTGGCAAACAAAGAAGTGCTCGTCATGGCGGGCCGGCTGGTGAGGGAATCGGCCCGTCGCGGGGACGGCGAGATCCGGCCGATCGACAGCGAGCACAGCGCGATCTGGCAGGTGATGCGCGGCGAGAAGAACGCCAACATCCGGCGGCTGATTCTAACCGCATCCGGCGGGGCGCTGCGGGACAAAAGCATCGACGAGCTGCAGCGCGTGACGCCGGAGCAGGCACTCTCGCACCCGACGTGGCAGATGGGGCGGAAGGTGACAATCGATTCGGCGACGCTCCTCAACAAGGGGCTGGAGGCAATCGAAGCGCGCTGGCTCTTCGACGTGCCGCTGGACAGGATCGAGATAGTGCTGCACCGGGAAAGCATCGTCCACTCCGTGGTGGAGTTCTGCGACGGCTCGCTGAAGGCGCAACTGGGCACTCCCGACATGCGCGTTCCCATCCAGGTAGCGCTGTGCTATCCGGACCGGCCGCAACTCCCGTCCGTCGCGCCGCTGGACCTGCGACAGATGGGAGCGCTGCACTTCTCGGAGCTCAAGCTTGACCGCTATCCGTGCCTGTCGCTGGCGCTGGAGGCCGGGCATCGCGGCGGCACTTTCCCAACGGTGCTGTCCGCCGCCGACGAGGTCGCCGTGGAAGGCTTCCTGAGCGGAAGGATCGGCTTCACACGCATCCCCGAGATCATCGATGAGACGCTGAACGCCCACGACGGCGGCTCCGACGAAAGCCTGGACGAGATCCTTGCCGCCGATGCCTGGGCACGCGAATATGCCGAAACTCTTCTAGGAGCGCAAGCGTGAACACTGTCGTCCTCCACTCTCTGCTGCCTTTCTTCGGTATAATCATCGTTCTGGTGCTGGTCCACGAGTCGGGCCACTTCATCGCCGCGAAGCTATCCCACGTGCGGGTGCTGGAGTTCGGCGTCGGCTTTCCGCCGCGCATCGCCGCTTTCAAGTTCCACGACACGGAGTACTCGCTGAACGCGCTGCCGCTGGGCGGGTTCGTGCGTATGGTCGGCGAAGAGGACCCGACAGAGCCGGGCTCCCTCGCCTCCAGACCGAAGCTCCTTCGACTCTTCGTGCTCTCGGCAGGCGTGCTCTCTAACTTCGTGTTCGCCATTGTCCTCTTCAGCGCCAGCTTCATCATCCCGCATGAAGTGCCGATTGGGCGCGCCATGATATCAGACGTCTCGCCGGGCTCGCCTGCCGCGGCCGCCGGCCTGCAGGTAAACGACGTCATCTACACCATCGATGGGCGCAACGTTCAGAACGTTCCCGACGCCAGCTATGACATCCGTCTCCACATGGGCGAGATGCTGAAGATGACGGTCAAGCGCGGCAGCGATTTCGTCAATGTGAACGTGAAGGCGCGCTGGGTGCCGCCGTCCAACCAGGGACCAACAGGCATAACCATCGCCTCTCAGTATCCTTTCACCGAGACGCAGTCCTATGCCCCCTGGACGGCGCTGCACCTCGGCACGCAAGAGACGTTCGATTCCCTGACGATGGCGCGCAACGAGGTGATCTCCTGGATCAAGGGCGCCACAGCTCCGCAAGTGAGCGGGCCGGTGGGAATCGTCCAAGCGACGGGTGAGGTGGTCAAGGAGGCGGGTTGGAAGTCGCTGATCGAGTTCATGGGTCTCCTCAGCATTAACCTGGCAGTGGTCAACATCCTGCCGTTCCCGTTCCTGGACGGCGGACGTATCGTCTTCGTTCTCGTCGAGGTAATGCGACGGGGCCGGCGCATCGCCCCGCAGAAGGAAGCCCTGGTGCACCTTGCCGGACTGGCGGTCCTTCTAACGTTCGTGGTGGTAATCAGCTACTTCGACATCGCCCGGATCGTCCACGGTCAAGACATCTTCCGATGACCCCTCGCCGAGAATCGAAGGCCCTGCAGATCGGCCGCGTGACCGTCGGGGGCGGCGCGCCTATCGTCGTGCAGTCGATGGCGAACACGAAGACCGTCGACGTTCGGGCGACGCTGCGTCAGATTCAAGCGCTGGCGGAGCTCGGGTGCGAGATCGTCCGCCTTGCCGTGCCGGACCACTCGGCCGCGGACGCGCTGCCGGAGATCGTCGCACACAGCCCACTGCCGGTCATCGCCGACATCCACTTCGACCACCGGCTGGCGCTCGCCGCGCTGTCCGCCGGCGTGCACGGCCTGCGCCTCAATCCCGGCAACATCCGCGACGCCGACAAGGTGCGCGAGGTGGTGCGCGAGGCGAAAGCGAGGCAGACGCCGATCCGCATCGGCGTGAACGCGGGCAGCCTGCCGCCGCTGCCGCTGCTGGCCGAGGGCGAGCCGCCGCCGCCGATGTGGCAGCGCATGGTCGACGCCGCGCTCTGGGAGATCGGCGTCCTGGAAGAGATGGACTTCGATCTCATCAAGGTCTCGCTGAAGGCGTTCGACGTGCCGACGATGCTGGAGGCCTATCGCACGCTGGCGAAGCGTGTGCCCTATCCGCTGCACCTAGGCGTCACGGAGGCCGGCACGCCGCGCTCCGGCTCCGTGCGCAGCGCCATCGGCATCGGCATACTGCTGTCGGAAGGCATCGGCGACACGATCCGCGTGTCCCTATCCGCCGACCCGACGGAGGAGATACCGGTCTGCTGGGACATCCTTAACGCCCTCAACCTGCGACGTCGCGGACCGACGATAATCGCCTGCCCGACCTGCGGCCGCGTGGAGATCGACCTGATTCCGCTGGCGAACGCCGTGGAGTCGCACTTCCGATCGCTGGGGAAGCCGATAACGGTTGCTGTGATGGGCTGCGTCGTCAACGGCCCGGGCGAGGCGCGGCAGGCGGACGTGGGGATTGCCGGCGGCAAGGGGAAGGGCGTCATTTTCCGTCGCGGCGAAGTCGTGCGGACCGTGAAGGAGAGCGACTTCCTGGCGGCGATCATCGAGGAGGGCGAGCGGGTCATCGCCGAGTCGTCTTAGCCTCCGACCCGCTTGGAATTGGCACCACCGCGGCGTGAACGCCACGGCATATTTCGGAGGACGGCATGAGCTTTGAAGCTATCGCTCTGGCTGTATTCTTCCTGGTGTGGGCAATTTTCGGCGTCATCCCCTGGCTCATCGTTGCCTACCGTCGTCATGGGCGCGGGATGCTGGCGCTGCTGCCGCTGGCGATTGTCGGCGGTGTCGGCGGCGCTGCGCTGGAGTCGGCGCTCGGCGCGAGGAACGTCCCGGCGGTGCTCGGCAGCCTGGTCGCGGCGATGGTTGGGGGGCTAGCGGTCACGCTCGCCGGTCTGCGATTGCCCAGGCTCCTGTCTCGAACAGCCTCGGACTGAGTCATAGGAAAAGCGCAGGATAATCGTAGGGAAAGCGCAAAGCAGTGTGCGCAGCCGCTACGCTAGGCTTAGGGCGCTGGAGGTGACTCGGTGCGAATCAGGATGCCCGCGGCTCTGCTCCTCATGGTTGCTGTCCTCTTCTCTGCGTTTGCCTCTGTCGCGCTCTCCTGCGGGAATAATGGCAGCCGGTCCAGCGCCTCGACTGCAGCGCCAATCCCCACTCTGGAAGGCCCCGACGCCGGGACTCCGGGGCCTGTCGAGCTTTATGTCATGAACCTCGACGGTCAGCCGCAGCTCCTGACAACCCTACCCGACGCCCCAGTCTGGGTTTGGGCGCCGGACGACGATCATGCGGCGCTGGTGACAAACCCATTGAAGGGGCCTCAACTTCACGCGGTATCGGTGAAGACTGGGGCGGAGACGACCTTCGCGGATGCCTCACCTATTCCTGGGTCATTGAGGTGGTCGACAAACGGTGATTGGCTGGCCTGGGCAGACGGAGACCTCCAGGTGGCCCGAGCCGACGGCTCCGGCCGGCAGACACTTCAGACCAACTATGAATTCACCGCGCCGCAATACGGGGCGTTGCTCGCCTGGGAGGACGATCACAGGCTGCTTGCCACGGTTTGGGACTCGGACTTCCACTCGAACAACCCCCCGATCTTCGAGTTTGACGTCACAAACGGCAGCAAACGGGAAGTGGGAGTGCCGCCGGTGGCATCGAGGGCGGAACTTAGTCACGACGGCCAGCGCATACTGTTCCTTGGCTACGGAACCGATGATTGCTCGAGCCTCTGGATTATGAGCGTCTCCAACGGCAACCTTCGACAACTGCCGGACACTTGCGGCACGCTCAGCGCATCCTGGTCGCCCGATGATACCGAGATCGCTTACACTCTCGCGGCGTATGGGGAGCTACAGCCGGCGGGCGTCTACGTGGCCGATGTCGCATCGGGTACTAGCCGCAGAGTGGGCGGCTCCACTGCTCTGTTTGACCATGTGCTGAACTGGTCACAGGACGGCAACACTTTGCTGATCGACCAATCCAAGTACAGCTTCTGGGAAGATGGCGCTGTGCCAGAGGCGCTCCAACTAGACGCGATGTCAGTGTCAAGCGGCGACGAGACTGTCGTCTCCTACAGCCCTTACTATACCTGGTCTTTGAACGGAGCGGCGGTAGCATCCGACGTTGGCAGTTTACAGGTCGCCCGGGCTCCTGGCTGGCAAATGCAGCAGGTAATGCTATCCGATCTGAACCGGCAATGCTACGTGCTTGACCCAGACGATACCAGGGCGTGGTCGGACGACGGGCAGTGGCTGGCCTTCGACTGCTGGCCCGCAGGCTTCACCCCCTCGCCTTGACCGGGCAGCCCGCCTCCTCTATCCTCGCTAGTTGAACTCGCCGCGGCGGGAGGACTGAAGTCCTCCCCTACATTTGTTTGTTGAATCCAGGAGACCGCATGCGCCTGACTCATCTCTTCGGCAAGACGCTGCGTCAGGCCCCCGCTGAGGCCGAGACGCCGAACCACCAGCTACTCCTCCGCGCCCGACTCATCACGCAGCTCACGGCCGGCGTTTACAGCTACCTGCCGCTCGGCTGGCGCGCCCTCCTCAAGCTCCGCCAGATCATTCGCGAGGAGATGAACGCGGCCGGTGGGCAGGAGGTCTGGCTGCCCGCGCTCCAGCCCATCGAGATGTGGGAGGCGTCGGGACGGCGCAAGGCGTTCGGCGAGACGCTGTTCGTCCTGAAGGACCGCCGCGACCGGGAGCTGGCGCTCGGCCCGACGCACGAGGAGGTCATCGTCGACCTGTTCAAGCGGCTGGTGCAGAGCTACCGCGAGCTGCCGGTCCTCGTTTACCAGATGCAGACGAAGTTCCGCGACGAGCCACGCCCCCGCGGCGGCCTGATGCGCACCCGCGAGTTCACGATGATGGACCTCTACAGTTTCGACGCC